>Ga0209589_1000813_pt1 | contig 47076 bp, 30 predicted proteins | sample CowpeawhiteBW_FD_187525 | JGI IMG/M metagenome (GOLD analysis project Ga0209589, IMG submission 187525) | Root nodule microbial communities of legume samples collected from California USA - Cow pea white BW (SPAdes) (version 2) | ecosystem: Host-associated > Plants > Roots > Nodule | place: USA...
TTTTTGAGTGTCTCAAACATTTCAGCACCAACGTCTTCCAACAAGAATTTTGGCAGCACGGAGCGTCCCACTCTAAAGCTTGATGCTTTCATCCCGAAGAAGCATGTCATCACCATTATCTTCAACCTCATCTCGATTCCTACTACACAAATAAAAGGGTATAAAAGAACCAACACTATGGCCCTCAGGAGCCCTCCCACTTCAAAGGCCACTAACATGAAATATCGAAACAGAGAAGAGGATTTCAACAGAGCATTTCGCTGCTGCAACTGTTCCAGGTGCTTCCATGGTGAGCGGTGCAATATTGGCATTCACGGTGGCTCACAAAAGTGCAGGTGTTGCTGGAAGATGAGGTGAGGTGCAACGATAAAATGGTGGTGCAGGTGGTTACGATTTCCGTTGCTGCTGCGGCGTCAATGTCTGAACAATGGAGTTCTCGTCACTGCTTGGTGGACTGCGCGAAGGATTCGCGATGGGTGCTGTCGGCAAGATGAAGTTCGGTCCTGTGAATTTTTTTTTAAAAAAAAATATTGAATCTATGGCTTCGGTTTCTCTGCAACCGAGGCAGAAAAGAGATCTATGGCTTCGGGTAATGACCGAGGCCAAAAGGATGTCTTTTGGCCTCGCTTTAATATGCCTCGGTTCTTAAACCGAGGCAGAATCTCGAAAATAACCGGGGCCAAAAGGGGATACTGCACTAGTGATTATTGAATGATAATAAGGGTGTATAAAAATTAGGGTCTTTATAAGGTTAATCTTCTACGATTTTGTCATTTCAAGATTCTAAAATCCATGTACCACACAAGCAAAAAAGAGAAAGTATATTCCACTTCAACTTTGCTTTTAGTTAGAGCTGAGAAATAGCCATGAGTGATTAAGATTGTTGGGTTTTGCGGAATTTCTTTCCTGTTTGGTAGATAGGGAATAAGTTGAGCTGGTGTTGGTTTGCATCTCATGATGTCTCCGCTTTCAAAGTTAAATTCGATTTGACTGAACGTGAATGAATTCGAGAATAGGGATATGTGCACAAACAACACACGGTTAGGGAAATGGACGTGTGGGGTTACTCAATTCATTAATTATTTATTTACTTAGATTTAATGAAGTGTGTGGGAAAAATTGGAAAAGGAGGATGAGGTATATAAAATAATTAGAAAAGGTTAGTGCTAGGGATTACACAATGCGGTGATGAGTCCCACGTAGGCTATAATAGATAACAGTTACTTGACGTTGTATTATAAAAACAACTTCTCTACATAGAATATACTCATACCTTTCTCGTCCTTTGGGCTAAGATCAAGAGTAGTATTTGTTCTTATCTGTTTAATTTATGATATGTGGCACACTGGTCCCCACGATATTAAATTAATTTTTTGAAGGGAAGGTCCACCAGGGTAGCTTGTTACTGGGTCCTTCAAGTGTCGCTCTTGTTGCACTAAAACATAGACCTGGCACACCCTATGATGAGATTCAAGTTAGTATATATTAGTTATATATTATATATTGTATTCTTTTGTCTGCTAAATTCAAGATTTGAATGTGTTGTTTGTACTTCCTATATCTGTAGTTCTGTTAATAGTTCTTAGGGATATTAATTAAAATTTTGATTCAAAATTGTGGTTGTTTGTAAGTTCTTTTGGTGAACTTTTTCCTCACAATTATTACAAATAGTTATATTGTTTTGTCCCTTAAACGTAGAATTGAGGGTATAATGACCTAAGAAGTTAAAGAAATCTTAAGGATATTAATGAAAAAAAAATTGTAATAATACCTTCAGAGGTAGTCAATTAAGAAAATATTTAATGTGTTAAATGCTTAATCACCCATAAAAAAATGATATCAGCAAAATCAATATATTTTATTTTTCATGAATTATTCATCTATCCATAGTCCCTTAAAAAACTATACATTGTGAAGGCTAATTGATAGATAACTTAATGGTTGAATCATGGAATAGTTAATTTCATTAACACTGACGGAATCATGATATAATTTGATAAATTTATTCTTGATTTTATATTATAGTATTTGACCACTAAAATAGCGTAATATTATAATTCTAATTCTAAACATAATTATAAAAAAATATTAATTTTCAAATAAATTTTCTTATGACAGATTTGTAAATAAAAAATTAATTCAACTAGATAAAATAATTTTAATTTATTTATGAAGTCAAATATGCTTTTCAATTGTGGTTGTGGTAGGTCCTCTTGAACTGGACTCTTCCGTTAGTACTTTGATAGAGGGTTTTGCGGCTTGTTTGTAACCATTATCGATGGGTCTTGCATCCATTGATAATTATCGAAAGATTTATCCATCAGGTAATCACTTTTATTTCTAACGGATTGATCTGTCGATAATTATCAATGAATGCAGGATCCGTCGGTATAAGGACTATGACTACTATCGACGGATACATTTGTCGGTAATGTCATCGGTAAATATTCATTAGACTGTAAAGTCTTATCGATGGGTCCTGCATCCATCCGTAATTATCGAAGGATTCACTAGTGCAGATCTGACATTTTACTTCGCCTTATAGGCCTCGGTTATAGCGGAACCGAAGCCTATAAGGAGGCGGTGGCATTTTTGTAATTTCGTCCAACTATATTGCCTCGGGTGTGTGTAAAACCGGTGCAGTAAGAGGTTTTAGGCCTCGGTTGCAAAAGAACCGAAGCCTATAAGGCAGTCCAATAACCAAAATTTCAAAAATGCCATCAGCGTCAGCACTTTTGGCTTCAGGTGTTTCTGGACCGAGGCAATATGTAGGGGTTTTTGACCTCGGTTAAAAAAGAACCGAGGCCTATAAGTGAGCCAGTAACCCTAATTTCAAAAATGTCACTACCGCCATCACATTTGGCTTCGGGTCTTTATTGACCGAGGCCATAAAGGGACTTTAGGCCTCGGTTATTAATTGAACCGAGGCCATATGCCCTATTTAGGTTCCCAAATTCGCGACTTCGCACTGTTCACCTTCGCCCCTAGCGAACACTTTGCACGCAGTGGAGGCATTATCGTCTCCGTTTTCTCGTGTAGTGGTGTTTGGTTCGTCATTGGCGGAGGAGGCGTGCTCGCGGCTCACGGCAAAGGCGTGATTTGGTGGTCACTCTCTTCATTTGTTTGCGGTGGTGATGGCAGCACAATGGTGTGGTTGCTCGAAATAGTGGCTTGAAGTTCTACTTCGAATGGCGGTGGAGGTGCTGAATCTCTAGATCTCTTGGCTCTACTGGTTCATGGTGGTTTTTCGTTGTCGCATTCAGACCGTGCAGTGGTAGCATGGGTCTGAGCGTCGCGGTGGGTTGCTCGTTCAGTGCTGGTGAAGGTGGCCGCTACAGCGTTTGCCGACGATCTCGGCGGCGAGGATGAGCGCAGCAGTGCTAATGGCGGTGCGAGCGAAGTACCCCTATGGCTTCGGGTCCTCAGAGAACCGAGGCAGAAAAGTACCCCCTATGGCTTCGGTTGACACCCGAGGCCAAAAACCACCATTTTTTGCCTCACCCCAATATGCCTCGGTTCTGGAACCGAGGCAAAATATCAAAAACAACCGGGGCCAAAAGCCCTTACTGCACTAGTGATTTATCCATCGATAATCACTTCTATTTCTAACGGATTGATCCGTTGATAATTACCAACGATTGCAGGATCTGTCGGTTTGAGGACTACGACTACTATCGTCGAATACATCTGTCAGTAATGTCATCGGTAAATATTCATCAGACTACAAAGTCTGTTCTGCATGTATGATAAAACCACACATAATAAATCAAACTTGTAAATCACAAACATTCAAAAACAGGCCTGTCAATTATTACATCTCATCCATTCTAAACAAATACATATCTAGTTCAACTCCAACATTAAACGTAAACATATATCACGACATTAATTAAACATAAGTGAAAGTATCAAATGTTTACTACTCAATCAAACTAAAAAGTAGTCCTCTATAATACTACAAGAAGTCATTCGAATCACATAAAGTGAAAGTATCAAGTGTTTATTATCAATCAAACTAAAAAACTCTATCAAAATAAAAATTATAGTCCTTAGTAACTCTGACATCTGGTCCTAATAATCTAAGTAGGAATCCAAATCAGAGTCCTTAAGAACTGGATTGGGCTGCATTGGTGCGGGCTAGACTGCTACAGGCTGGACTAGGCTGGGTTGGACTGTTGCGGGTTGTTGCATGGACGGTGTTAGGTTGGATTGAGGTTTTTGAAGGGCATGGTGGTCAGGAGGCAACAATGTTAAGACTAGATTGTGTCAGTTTTGAAATTGGCCTTTTAATTCCTCATAAGCCAGATCACGAGCTTCTAGTCTTTGTTTGAGGTACGTAACATCCTCAACATTGGAAGAGGACGAAGATGGTTGGTGCCTGAGGCTACCGCTTGCACCTGAGTTTGCAGCAAGTTGTCTTGCCCCATATACTCTTCCTTTATTCTTTCCACCAACAACCTCAACCCAACACCGAGTCCTAATTGTGTCTTCCATTTTAGGATCAACATTAAGATCTGATGGACCAACACATAAAGCGTTTCTTAGATATGACCTGTGAAAATCTATTTTCAAATTCTTCTTGTTAGGTAAACAAGAAGGTATTAGTGAAATAAGGTTTGTTACAACCGAAATCCCGATGGGACGACAAACCAAAAATTAAATTTGTAAAAAGAGAGTTTGAAGTCGCCACCACAGTTTATTCTGGAAAACTACGGAAGAACCAAGATGTGGTTTTCAAAATATTTAATATTCCCCAAAAGTACCAACAAAAGGATGTACAAAATAAACAAAAATATTTTTTTGATTTTTGTGGCTCGACGATGATTAATCCTCGCTCCTACGCATCTCCATTCACAATGGAGAATCAGGGGTTACATAGTTCTTTACGAAAAACTATTTGATTTGATTTTTTTTTATAATTTTGAAAGCTTTTATGTTTGTTTCCGGAAAATTGAATTATTTGGAAATAGGTGTCATGTGACGCGAGCGGTCGGACAAACATTAAATATTACACAAAGAAAACATTTTTTTATTTTATTTTCTTATATTTTTTTTATATTTTCTGAAGAAAAAAAGAATTTTGAAAATTGGTGTTAGACAAACACTAAAGAAATGAGGAAAACTATTTTTTGTTATGATTTTTAGAATAAGATAAAAAAAACTCAAAAGTAAGCAAAAAAAACGTATAATATTAAAACAAAATATAGTGAAAATTTGGGAATGAATAAATGAAAAAAATTGGTACTGACATACCTTTTAAACTTTCCAGTTCCTCCTTTTCTTTATCAATCTCTTTTGTTCCCTACATTATAACTATTTTTCCTACTTCCTCTAATAAGAATTTTGCTCTTCTTCCCCAAAAGAGATAGAAAGGAGGTGTGACTATGTGAGTGGAATTGAGAAAGAAAGAGGAAGTGTAGAGAATATTTTTCTTCTTTTTTTCATATGACAGAATGCGTATTTATACTCGCACCTTTCAATATCAATGCAATCTCAACCTTAATTGTAATGAACAATATAAGAAAGGAATTGGTCATGATAGCAGCACAATATGGGAATAAAATCAGAGCACAAAATCAATCAAGATCGGTAATATTGATTCTAAACATTAACAAATCAGAGCACAAAATCAATCCCAATTAGTAATATTGATTCTTACCATTTGAAGAGATATTGCTTCTAATTATTAGAATTATATCACTAATTTCTCTCTCAAGAACTAAGGGTACGTTGAGTTATTAGGCTCATGAAGAGGAGTGTGATAACAAATTAGGCTCTTCCTTCTTTTTTTCTTTTTTTTTCTTGTTTCCATCTCTCTGTTTTTTTTTTCTAAAATTAAAGTCTAAAAATCTTTGAAGAAAATTTTATTTCACCCTTTTTTATTTTTCATTGACTATTTTTTTTTTACTTTTTTTGAAAATAAATTTATTCACCCGAACGAAATTGGGTATTGACAACTGTCCCTCTTTACTTCGATTTTACTAAATAATATGAAAATTTGACTTTTTCATATTATCGTAGTAAAATATAAGTAAAGATAAAAACACTAATTTCATTTGGGTTTCAAAAGAAGACAAATTTGAAGACAAACTTGACCATTCTAGAGGAGATGGTCTGTATCTAAAAGAAAAGAACTAGGTGACCATTACCAAGTAGAGGGTCCCAATTCGACATAACATTTTTTTTTACTTTTTAAAAAAAAAATAGACCAATCTCGAGGAGAGGGTCTATATCTAAAGGATTCAATGACTATTACCATGTAGAACGTCATGATCCGAAAAACCATATTCTTTTTGTACTTTCACTTTTTGAAAAACAGTTTAGACCAATCCCGAGGAAAGGGTTTATATCTAAAGGATTTGATGACCATTACCATGCAGAGGGTCCCGATCCGAAAAACCATATTTGTTTTGTACTTTGACTTTTTGAAAAAAAGATTAGACCAATTCCGAGGAGAGGGTCTATACCTAAAGGATTCGATGACCATTACCATGTAAAGGGTCCCGATCCGAAAAATATACTTTTTTTGTACTTTGACTTTTTGAAAAAGAGATTACACCAATCTCGATAGAGGGTCTATATTGAGAGGAAAGAAATCAATGATCATTGCCTCGAAGAGGGCATTGATGTAAAGAGATCAATGACCATTGCCTCATAGAGGGCCTTGATGTAAACATAAGGAAATCAATGACCATTGTTTTGCAGAGGGTCTTGATCTGAACATAAGGAAATCAATGACCATTGCTTTGTAAAGGGTCTTGATGTGAACATAAGGAAATCAATGATCATTTCTTCGTAGAGGGTCTTGATGTGAACATAAGGAAATCAATGACCATTGTCTTACAGAGGGTCATGATGTAAACATAAGGGAATCAATGACCATTGCCTCGTAGATGGTCCTGATGTAAACATAAGAAAATCAATGACCATTGCACCATAGAGGGTCTTGATGTAAACATAAGGAAATCAATGACCATTGCTTGTAGAGGGTCTTGATGTGAACATAAGGAAATCAATTACCATTATCTTACAAAGGGTCATGATGTAAACATAAGGGAATCAATGACCATTACCTCGTAGAGGGTCTTGATGTATAAAAGGAGAACCTAAATTTGCTCTTTAAGTATGGACAAACACTACATGAATGCCTAACATTTGTGAGACTTACACAAAAAATGTCATTGTTGATTTTTTTTTTCAAATTTCTTTTTTTTTTTGGAAATGATTTTCAATGATTTTGTGGAGTATGATGGATGACATGATGTGATGATGCATGACATGTTATGATTTTCTTTTTGAAACTATATGATATGCTTACATGGATGTGTGGATGCATGAATGGAATTTGCTTTTTTTCATTGTTCATTTTTCCTTTATTTTAATTTGAGAGCAAGGAAAACAAGGCTTAAAGGCTAAACAAAATTGGGCTTGAGGCTAGACAAAATTGAGTTTGGGGGCTAGTTTGGAAACTAGGCTTGGGGGCTAGTGTGGAAACTAGGCTTAGGAGCTAGTGTGGAAATTGGGCTTTGGGACCAGTGTGAAAACTAGGCTTGGAGACTATTGCGAAAACTGGGCTTAGGGACCAATATGAGAACTAGGCTTAGGGTATATTGGTCATTCATATGAATGAAGATGACCATAAATTTGAGAAACATCATAGAAACAAATTTGGGTATTTTTCTTTAATTCTCTTCTTTCTAAAATGAAAGGATTTGATAACTATTCATATAAGTGAAAAGGATTTTGATTGAAAAAGTGGAAAATATTTTATTCAAAAAGATGGACAACACATGTATGCATGACTTAGTATGACGTATGAAATGTTTACGTATGAACTTCCCTTTTACATTTTTTTTTGAAAATAAATTCAAAAGGATCCCCATTTCATTGTGATTTCGAATTCATGGAATCATTCTACTTTGAATTTTTTTTTACTTTTCCAAATCATTTCTTTGGTCTAATCAGTTTAGTAATGAATCATTTTTTTAATCATTTCTTTTGAAACATTATTTGAATGACATGCATGAAATTGTTAAGGGCTTGAAAAGGCTTATATGAGGTGATGAAGATTAACTAGAGAGTTGTCCTAATTTGAATTAGTCTCGGGGCACAAAATGTGTTTGGGCTTTCCCAAGTTATTGATAGTATGAAGAAAATGATGGGGACTTCAAAAATTTGCCCCTAGTGTAATAGCCTAGGGTGGTCTTAGGGTGCAAAAGCGTGTTTGGCTTTTCCCAATTGAGGAGACTAAAAAATGATAGGGTTTTCACAAATTGCCACTACTGTGATCATAATCTTCTATGTAAATAAATGCCTCAATTCAGAATGATGATGGGAATATATGAATTACAAACAAAGTGACTGCCCCAGTTTGGGTTTGGGATTGATAAAGATGGACTATTATAAGATTGGTCAAGGTTTAGGCTCAGAGCGGGGATACTGTAGGAGCAAAGATAGAGTTTCATGAAGAATGAATTGAAAGGGGACAACCTAAATTTAACTTAATTGTCTGATTGCCTATGCTAATTTTGAAGCTTTGAAAATATGTCATCCAAAAATAAACTACCCCAGTATTTAAAGGCAACTCTGAACACACTTTTTTAATCTTTTTTTTTTTTTCATTTTTTTAGAACAAACCTATTAGCAAATCAAAATTTTTCTCTAAATTAAAACATTCAAAAGATAACAACCAATCTTTGATCTGTGTGGACTCTATTAGGCTTGTATTGTGGCCAAGGCTAGGGGTATGGAAGTAAATGATAGTAAAGGCTCGAACAAGTGATGTGAGGGTTATTTCAAACAAGGATCTTTGAATAATGTTTCATTCATAATTTGTTTGACTTCTTGTTCACCTTTTGCTTCTCTTTTTCTTTTCTTTTCTTGATATAACCATCTCTTTTTTTCTTTTTTTTTTATATTTTTGTATCTGTGAACTACCTTTCGAATGAAACAAATGCAAACATTACGTCAACCCTTAGGGTGAGCGTGACCCTTGTTTAGGATAATTTGAAAGAAATGTTTTGGAAGACTCAAATTGAGTAACAAAGAATAATTCCTTTTGTTTTTTTTGGATAAAGAAACATGGCCACACATAATTTCAGAACATGATTGATTTTCTAAAAAAGAAAATTAATTCACAAGAAAATAATTGATTTCATATGACAGGATGCCGCTTGTTTTGTTCTTTTTTTTTCTCACTTTTTTTTCTTATTTTTGCCTAGACTTCCCTTCAGAGTTTTCTGTCTAACTAATTTTTTCTTCATTTTTTTTTTTGCTTTTAAAGAATTTATGGTAATCCTTTTTAAGGTATGTGTCCCCTTTATGATAATTCTCCATGGAAAAGAAAACAAGGTTTATGGTGGAAGAGAGATGGAAAGGAAGATAGATTTGAGCAATTTCATGTATGCAATACTAGATGATGCTTCAAAAGACATGATAACAAACAAAATTTTATTTCTTTATTCAATCCATTGATTTGAACAAAGAAGTTTTATTATTTACTCATTTTTTATAAGAAATATTCCAAGAAATCGGTGACAAGCAAAATGGGAAACAATTTGAATTTCTTTTAGTGCAATTTTTTTTTTGTTTTTTTTTAATTATGCATATGCATGTTGAAACTATGAACATGGTAGCATGGATGACAACAGAAAGGGAATGCAAATGCATGTTTGTGCATCACAGAGCACTTATTCATGTGAAATTGATGAGCGAGCTTTCATGTATACTCGTGTGAATCGATGAAATCGGCACGCGAACACTCCAAAGATGCCGATATAGGTAGCGGAAGTGAAAGAAATCGGCACTCGAACGAGTTCCAGTGGGGAACTCTCACTCAATCAGAACCTAGGAGGAGAATACCTCAACTAGAAGGTAAGCTAAGATGAACGGGTGAGTTATCTCAACCACTATATCATTCAACAAAGCTAACCTTTACATGAGATTGACTTGCCTTTATATAGATGAAAAGGCAACCGGTAAACAAAAGGGAAGAAAAGGACGCCATCTAACAATGGTTCCTAACGGCAAACGAAACCTAACGGTAACCCTAAGATGAAAAACGTGATGGTGGAGGAAAGGAACCCTAGCTTAAGGTTGATGGTTTGCGTGAGGGTTGTTACTGAAACCCTAACAAAGGAGGCGCATTTCAGATGGTGTGGAATAAAAGGGCTTTCTCTTGTGAACCGTAGCAGAAGCTCATCTCTCCATAATGAGTTTGGGCTGTTGGTTGTATTGAGGAAGGCAAAGTTTTGGACAAATTGGGCTCGGGCCCAATTAGATTGATGCTAAAGAAAGAAAATAGCCGCAGTTAGGGCTGCACAACAAAGATACAAGTTGGATCCGTGTGATGTGTTGGAAAAAAATAACAATCCACGCGCAGCTAGAATTGGGCCGCAGATGCATACGTGATCTTGGCCCACATGATGATGCACATTGACAAGAAGCATTGGTGTGGTGAATTGGGCCGCATGCCCAATATCAATTGGCTGCTTGGAAAAAAAAATAAGGCTGCAATAAGCAAAACAAGCCCAATTAGATCATCATTTATTTAATTATAAATAAAAGAAAATAAAAGGAATGAGGCCTAGCCAATGGCCCAAGCTATGAAAAGCCCCTTGGGGTGATATTCATCATCCCCTCCCTCTTGAAAAGGATTTGTCCTCAGATCAAGAGGTTTCTTTAAGGCCCACAACATTAGAAGCTGAATTCCTCCAAGATCAAAATTATGTATGCAATAATCATCAAACAATTTTTCTGTTACTTTTTGAAATGGAAGCAGAATATATTTGTAAGGGTTATATGAAGATGGGCTTTTAATTTTGGAAGGATTTGGTACATAGCCCACTTCACAAAAATACTCTTCTCACTTTGACTTAATTGATACCTAAAAGGTAACTCTATGTCGATGATGATTTTTGGAAATTCTTTTGAAGTGTTTAAAATGAATGATGAAGGTGGAAAAACAATTTTAAAGAAGAGTTGAAAGATGGAATTCCTCCCTTGAAGTCTATGCAAGGAGCTATAGGATGTTGTATCTTTACTTCCCTAAGAATTATTTCTTTTCTCTCAATCTCTTCCTCTTTTCTTTTAAACTCTACCTCTTGTCTTACTCTCTTTTTCTCTTCATATTCTATTCTCTTTTCTTCCTCATTCTGTTTTCTCAACTTTTCCTCTTCTTCTCTCAATTCTTGCTCAAATTTCTCTCTTTCTTTTTGCTCTCTTCTCTGAATTCTTATTCTTTCTTTTTCTTCCAACTCCCTCGTCTCTCTTAAGAGTATTGTGAGTTTTTCCTCCTTCCTTCTTGCTATCTAAATTTTCTTTTTCTCTATCTCATGATCAAAATCAAAGGAAGGTGGTATGAATGTTCTTCTCATGCATGCTCTCAACTCACTCCAATTTTGAATGGGAAATTTTCTTCCTTTTTTCACTCTAGACTGCCTATAATCCCACCACTCTCTTGCATGTCCTACAAAACTAGAAATGCACAAAGTAAGAATGTGGTATTTACTATGTTTAATATGGAATGAATGCAACAAATCATCTATTTCCCTCTCCCAAGATATATATGATAATGCACTTATGTCCTCACCAAAGAAAAGGGAATATACTCTCATGTGTATGATGCATTTGATCCTTACTATGACTACGTAAATACAAACTTCTAGAAGCATATGAATGGAAACTCATCTTGCCAAAAACACTTATAAAAAAAAATAATTTTTTCACAAAGAACTTGAAGAATTTCTAAAGAGAAAATAATGGAAAAGATTTCTAGAAATGTTCCCAGGAAAGGGAGGTGAGTCTCAGAACAGGCTTAGAAACCAAAGCTTTCCTAGCCAGAAATCTCTACATTTCTTTTGTAACATCCCGTTTGATTATTACGGTTTTAAATAAAATAAAATAGAAATAATACGTCAACGTCATTTATTAAATCTCATTTCCCAAAACGCAGAAAATTTAAAACTTCATTACATAGTCAAATAAACTAAATCCAATTCATAAACTTCATTAACTTATAAGTATCACAAAGTGTTTACAAAATTATTCCAAATCATAAAACAAAAAACTCTGAGAAAACTCTTTATCCCAGCCTAGCCTCACTCCGGCTCTATGCCTCACCAGATCCACCTGTAACATTTCTGCTCATGTGTACCGCGTCACGATCATCGCCAAACACAAGCAGATAGGGTGAGCTAATAATAAAAACATCAATCATACAAACAAAGCATTTATATGTCAATACAAATATACCAAAGGAATTCACTCTTTTAATTTCATGCCACATGATAGCTACCATGTTAATCGTGTTTTACGTCTTCTAGTGAGTACCTCAAGATGTCTTGCTGTCATACCTATCGACCACAACCGATAGGGCACGTGCGGGAAACCATGATAGGGATCACACACCGTAACGACAGGTGGAGTTCCCAATACGAACATAGTTTGTAATGTCCCAAGACTACCAAACTCGTCAGCCAATTACTAAGGAGGGCAATCTATCTGGACCCATCCGTACTAGCCACAACCAGCACACTCTCACCTGCAACACTCGCCAACCCGAGCTCAACTCAAGAGTTCCTCGTGTTCATCCGCCATCCCGAACTCAACTCGAGGGATGTCATTCCGAGCTCAACTCAAGGAATGCCACGTGCTTAACCCCTATCCCGAGCTCAAGTCAAGGGATACGTTCCGAGCCACATCTCATGGAACACCAGCAAGCCGACCTTTAAAGTATCACCAAAGCCTTGTAGACCACGCACATCCAAAGCAAGCCAAACACCTTTGCCTCAGCAACATCGCTTGGCTCTACTCACGAGTCGCTAGAGGCACCACGCTTCCAAACCGCCTGGCAGGGGACAAGTGCCGCCAGGCGCCAAGCGCCTCTGATGCTACTGTTTTAGTAAGTATCCCCTGGCGGGACAACCTTTACCGCCAAGCGCCACACACTTCAATACTATACTGGTTTTGTACCTATCGCTTGGCGGTCAAACACCACTGCTAGGCACTACACAAGTACTTACGTAGTACTGGTTTTTTAAGTACCCAGAACAAGGTAAAAATCAATCCTACTCTTATAATTAAGCATATCCACAATCAAGATTATAGGCTTCCATAAATTAACATGACTCACATGCATAATCTCAACATAGATGGCTTCATCATACTCGTACACGAGTATTACCATGTATCATATGCATCATTCCCCCCATATTCATATATATATATATATATATATATATATATATATATATATATATATATATATATATATATATATATATATATATATATTACACCCTTTAATTCCATATTAGCATTCAATTCTAACTTATGTATAACGAATGCTCAAACAAATATAAAGTAGTAGCAATCTAACCACTTAAGCACATGATCTTATGCACCAATGTAAATTTATATTCACACACATGCATTCACCAATAAACAAATTCTCAGCATGTGACTAACTCAAAGGAACATTCAATTTCATAGAGACTTACAACATAACCCAATCATGCTTCATTAAAAGTTACTAGGAATTATCAAGAGGTTATTCATGCATTTTAAAGACTCCAAAATCAGCAATATTGAGTAACATATATCTCTAGCTACGGAACTCCAAATCAAATCTCCACCGTTGAAAGTGAAGAACCACATGTTATGGATCACCTGTCAAAATTTCACCTAAATCGGACGGTTAACGAATCAGAAAATGCAGTTTTGCAAAAACTGCGCGAACTAGAAAAATGGTGGCGCCTAGCGCCCATATATCAGAAGCCTAGCGCCTGGCGGTACAAAACTAACGCCGGGCGGTTCCTGTTCTGTGAAAATACGAAAAACAACATTTTTCGTGAATCAGAATACCACGCATCTATGGTATGGCGCCTGGCGGCTGATTGGGTGCTACCAGGCGGTTCTTGTAGCTCTAGAAACCCAGCAGTTCTCCCTGCACCTGCGAACCCTATCAACTCCAACTGTTATGATTTTTTTTTTCAATTCACAATCCAATAAGTTTCGCTCACATGTTCAGGTTCATGGTTTATTCCTAAATTTCCCCTTACATGAAATCTTCATAACATTTACCACTCAACTTTGTGTAATTTTTGATAACCCCAAATCATCAACCCTCACTTCATGCTCTTATGATTTTCACTCCATTCCCTCGTGACACCAATTAATTTCACAATTAACCATCTCCTTTTTAATCAAATTATGATTACCACACCATTCCAAATGATCACCATAGCCCATAACCCAAAAAAATTACTAAAATCGAACCAACAAGGCTCGGATCGCCTGACGGGTCAATTACCATCGCCAGACCGTTCATAGAAAACCCATAAAACTGGGTGGCGTAGTCTGCGTCGCTTGGCGGCCAGGGATATGCCGCCAGGCGGTTCCTCTTCGGGAACCCAAAATTAACATAAAATGATATGAGGCGCCTGGCGGTAATTCATCACCTGGCAGGCGGTTTTTGGAAAATTCCAAAAACACGAAATGAAATCAAAGCATAGAGGAAACATACATATATTAAAATCATACATCATGCATTCAATGAAAGAAGTGATATTAACATAGTTTAGCGCCTTTAACCTGTAATCTTTAGCTAAACTTTGAAATTTGGAGAACTCCCTTGATCACCAATGGCTTGTCTTAGTTTCCTTCAATTCCACCTCTATGCTTCACTCACCATACCAAATTCTCTCTCAATTTTTCCAGAACAAAGGCAGCCACAAAAACTCTCTATTTCTCCTTAATGGGTCACTAAAAATTGTCTTAATTGGCAATGCTGATGGAAAAACGAAAGTGGCATTAAGCTAGCTTAATTGCCATTCAAGATCACTTAGTGGTTGTTTTTCCAGCCCCATAGACTGCCTTCATGTGGCTGGTTCCTAGCCCTTCTCACCTTTGCCAACAATAAGTTTAGCAAAAAGAAAGTATAATTTGGTTCTGCCAAGGTTTGAACCCATAACCATTCTAATGTCAAATCAATGCACAACCAATTCAACCAATTCATGTTTTGTGATAATTCATATAATTCTATGATTATATTATCACTCAACATGATCATGCATATTATTAAAAGTAATAATAAATCAAATAACACACGATCGGCATACATAGGACTTGAACCCAAGTCCTCTCACATAATTAAGTACTCTCAATCATTTGACTTAGTACTATTCCACATCATACATGTTAGAATTAAATTCCATAAAGGCTTCCACTACCCGCATTTATTAATTAATTAATTATTTAATTAATTAATTTTTACGGGTCTTACATCTTTCACAAAATTTCTCAGAAAAATTTCCCAACAAAACAGATTTTAATTGTGAAAAACAACTTTCAAACTGTGTGAAATCCTATGACCAAAGTAAGGACCAAAGGAAGGTCAACTAAGTGTTTAAAAAATTTGCACCTAGATATCATAGAGACGTAAAACAAAAACATGAAACATGCATAACACACACCTAACCTGGACATGGAAAACATAAAGAGCAAGAAAACATAAAAAACAGGAAAACATAAACTAGACGAGAAATTTTCTTATGTGAAGAATAAAGTGGCACTTGAAACCCTTTGATGACCTTACACTACACATTAAGAAGCTATTACAAACAACTATGGAATGGAATTGCAATATTGCATTTTCCCATTCCAAAGCAAATGAACAGAAGACTGAAAACAATTATTACACAAAATTCTGTGATAACAAAACATCAATAAGAAAAAAACAAAAGTAGGCTCGGCTGTAGGTTTCTGTGATATTGTCCCTCTCGGCCAGCCCCCAAAAATGTACCCCTCAACTATTTGCACTCCTTCTTTAAGTCCCAGCTCACTCCTACAACTCCTCTAGAGTAGCCACTTAATTTGTTTGTCCTCACAGTTCCTCCTTAACTTTAGCTCTACCTTCTAGATAACGTAATCACCTACAAAATTGCCAAAGCAGTGAGTTACAAGCGAAATGAACCAAGATCACTCACGGTCTCCCACAGAAGAATAACAAAGCAGAAGATCAAGAAAAGCTCAAATGGAAGAATTAGACAACATCAAAGGAAAGATTGAATGACAAACTCAATGGAATAAGCAAGTAAGAAAAAGGCAAAGCAATAAAGGATGGCACACAAAACAGAACCTAAAGAATGTGTCTAGAACAAGATGAACAAAACTAAAATCAAGAAGACGCAAAACAAGTTGAATCAAGACCATATGCAATTGAAATTGAAGATAACAACAATAACTCTGTGAATTATGCTACACGTTTAACATACTAACGGAAAAGTCAATTTCAAATACCAGCAATGTTTTTTTTTCAGATTATTGTCAGATTCTTTTTCTGTCTCAGTAAAATCTATACTACTAATTTTCTTTCTTTTCTTTTCAAATGCTCAAATATCTTTGACTACAGTTCACAAAATTTCAATGTTCCAAATCCAATTCAGGTATCAATTGCAGATGACAGAATTTAAGTGATTCAACTAAAAAAAATTAGAAGGAAAACAAAGAAACAAATGAATCTCAATCACAATATGCTTGGGCAGTGCAAGGCACCACAAAAACACACAACAGATGTGTGAGATCAAACATGTACAAACTAAAACTGATACGCAACCAATCATCAACGATTAGATATCAATCTAGACAATAAGAGTTCCAGCAAAAGCAAGTACACATGGCCAAGTAAACATATGCAAGATAGTTAGAAACAAGAACAAACTAAACCAACACTAGAAAAACAAAGTGCAGTTGAGTTTAGCCAATAACACAGCCAAAACCATCATCAACAGAACTTGAATTAGCAAGACCAACAATACTGCTACAAAGTAAACTGATAGGTCAGACACATCAACAAATATCAATAGAAAGTAGACTTGATACCACTACTGTATTCGAATGGACCAGAAGAAACAACTAATGGAAACAGTTTGAAGGACAATAATCTAATAAAACAGAAACTGCCAAAACAAAAACTACAACTCAAAAATTACATGGTAGAGCTGAATCGAATATACTATCAAAGTAGTGCAGCAAAGGAACAAGCTGAGGCACTAAATTGTGTTAGGCAATAGCAACAACAAATATGATTGAATAAAAGCACTGCTCAGATAGTAAAGTAATTAACAACAAAATATGTATTGCAAGTACAAGCTGCTCAGTCCAATCAGGAACTAGAGGATTGGATCAACGACAATGGTACAAGACTCACAATACTATGCTAATCACAGAAAACAAGAAAATGTGACTTAGCTTTCAAAGAAAAAAAATATCCTAATGCAGTTTTCAATTCAGCTTCAAAGATCAACAAGAATTTACTACAAGCAGTTGGATATTGTTCAAATTCAAAGCATAATGACACAACAATGGTAATGGGACTGCAACATGCGAATTCAACATATGGATACAATATGATATACTTGCACAACCAGAAGTTAATACAATCAACAAAGCAATGAACCAATTATTGAAAATCAATTTCGCAAATTTTTTTTAAGGTAACTAACACTAAAAGAAAGATTACCACTACCTATGCACTGATTTAAGCAATACTGAATGTCCATGTGAACAATCTGAATAAAGTCAGATATATGATTAGTTCAGGGGAACACAACAATACTGTCAGCACAATCCTTGACCAGAAATTGCATTATAGAAACAACATAAGAACAACGAGCATGAGTTAGGAAACATGAACAACACTGGAAAGCAACAAGAAGACATCAACAACACGGATAAACATGAATCAGTGGCAATATGCACTGCAGAAAAATTTCTATTGAGCTTTTAGCAATCTCAAAACTCAACAAAACATACTCAGCACGACTGATTCAAAAATAGTTAACAACACACTCAATGCTATGGAAGCAACAACAGATAAAATGGCTAAACAAAACCTAAGACAAAACAAGGATTCTAAAACATTTAAAGCTAAGTAAAAAAAATAACAGTGAACCTAGGACATGCAATCAACGACAGAATATAGAACCTAGACATTCCAATCACGATATTTATTAAAGGCAAATATGAACAATTTTAATGAATCAATTTCAATGAAAACAAATAACACAAATTCAGAACAAAATCATCAGAGAAGCAAATCAGAGATTCAAAGACTCAATCGAAGAAGAACAAGACTGAAATTCAAACATAAGAACAAGAAATATAAACAGAGATACTCATCTTTGAAGACCTCCACGCTCCAAGCTCGAAACCGGAGCTCTAATTACCACATGATGAGCGAGCTTTCGTGTATACTCGCGTGAATCGATGAAATCGGCACTCCAAAGATGCCGATCTACGCAGCAAAAGTGAAAGAAATCGGCACTCGAACGAGTTCTAGTGGGGAACTCTCACTCAATCGGAACCTAGGAGGAGAATACCTCAACTAGAAGGTGAACTAAGATGAACGGGGGAGTTATCTCAACCACTATATCGTTCATCAAAGCTAACCTTTACATGAGATTGGCTTGCCTATATATAGATGAAAAGGCAACCAGTAAACAGAAAGGAACAAAAGGACGTTGTCTAACAATGGTTCCTAACGGCAAACGGAACCTAATAGTAACCCTAAGATGAAAAACGTGATGGTGGAGGAAAGGAACACTAGCTCAAGGTTGATGGTTCGCATGAGGGTTGTTACTAAAACCCTAACAAAGGAGGCGTATTTCAGATGGTGTGGAAGAGAGGGATTTGTCTCGTGAACCCTAGTAGAAGCTCATCTCTCCACAATGAGTTTAGGCTGCTGGTTGTATTGATGAAGGCAGAGTTTTAGACAAATTGGGCTCGAGACCAATGAGATTGATGCGGAAGAAAGAAAGCAGTCGTAGTTAGGGCTGTGTAGCAAAGATGCAGGCTGGATCTGTGTGATTTGCTGGAAAAAAATAACAATCCACGCACAGCTGGAATTGGGCCACAGATGTAGACGTGATCTTGGCCCACATGATGATGCACATTGACAAGAAGCATTGGTGTGGTGAATTGGGCCGCAGGCCCAATATCAATTGGCAGTTTGGAAAGAAAAAGAAGGCTGCAATAAGATAAACAAGCCCAATTAGATCATCATTTATTTAATTACAAATAAAAGAAAATAAAAGGAATGGGGCCTAGCCAATGGCCTAAGCTATGAAAAGCCCCTTGTGGTGATATTCATTAGATATGCAAATGAAATGTATGCTTATGCCTAAGGAGGTATTTTTTTTAATAATGGTGTGATCATAAAAATTGTGATGGACTTATTATTGTATACAAGCAAAGGTGAGTGTAAAGGACGTAAATATTCTCCCTTTTGTGTCTTAATTTAGCATAGATTCCACGCTTAAAGTTCTAAGGCAAGGTATATGTGCTCACAAGGATAGTTCCCTAATACTTGAAGATCAAGGTCACTAGAGTTATGGCCCACTTCATGGCATTTCCCCCAACAGTTGGTAAACAACAAGAAGTGGTAGTACCAATGAAGCAAACAAACTCTAGTTGGGGTTCTCACAATGACCACTAGGAAGTACATCCACTATGACATTGCTACATTATCCCCTCTAATTCTAAGCAACTCAGACCTGGATATAGGGCCTCACTCATGTAATGAACAAAATGTGTGTGTGTGTGTGAAGGGAGAATACAATGTATACCCAAACGCCCCCAACTTACAATCATTCCAAATACCAAAATAAAGAAGAATATACCCCTACAATTATTCTAAATATAAAAAGAGATAAAAATACAGGTACCCAAAAAGAAAAAAAAATTAGAAAGAAAAAATATAAAGAAAAACCACATCAATTTTGCACATCCAAATAAATGGTCTGACTCTATTGCTTCTTTAATGGAGTCGCCATCTATCGCAACCAAAATCGCGACGGGACGACAAACCACAAATTAAATTTGTAAAAACATAGTTTGGAGTCGCCACCATAGTTTTTCTGGAAAACTATGGAAAAACCAAAAAGATAAGACAAAGTCTACTAAAAAATCAGATTTTGGATCCGGAAGTCGGTTATGTGTGGGGGAAGATATTAACACCCCACAATATCCTTTAATTAAATATGCAAAAAGATGTGGTTTTCAAAATATTTAATATTCCCCAAAAGTAACAACAAAAGGATGTACAAAATAAACAACAACAATTTTTTGGTTTTTTTGGCCCGACGATGATTAATCCTCGTTGCTACGTATCTCCATTCACAATGGAGAATCAGGGGTTACGTAGTCTTTACGAAAAACTATTTGAGAAACTTTTTGATTTGATTTTTTTTATAATTTTGAAAACTTTTTTTATGTTTGTTTTTGGAAAATTGAATTATTTGGAAATAAGTGTCATGCGACGCGAGCGGTCAGACAAACACTAAAAACTAAACAAAGGAAACATTTTTTTTTATTGTAGTTTTTTATATTTTTTGAAGAAAAAAAGAATTTTGAAAATTGGTCTTAGACAAACATTAAAGAAAGGAGGAAAACTAGTTTTTTGTTATGATTTTTAGAATAAGATAAAAAAAAACCCAAAAGTAAGTGAAAAAAAACGTATAATATTAAAACAAAATATAGTGAAAATTTGGGAATGAGTAAATGAAAAAATTTGGCACTAACATACCTTTTAAACTTTCCAGTTTCTCCTTTTCTTTATCAATCTCTTTTATTCCCTACATTATAATTATCTTCTCTCTTCTCCTTATTTTTTCCTACTTCCTTTAATAAGAATTTTGCTTTTCTTCCCCAAAAGAGATAGAAAGGAGATGTGACTGTGTGAGTGGTATTGAGAAAGAAAGAGGAAGTGTAGAGAATATTTTTCTTCTTTTTTTCATATGACAAAATGCGTATTTATACTCACACCTTGCAATATCAATGTAATCTCAGCCTTAATTGTAATAAACAATATAAGGAAGGAATTGGTCATGATAGCAGCACAATATAGGAATCAAATTAGAGCACAAAATCAATTAAAATCAGTAGTATTGATTCTAACCATTAACAAATCAGAGCACAGAATCAATCCCAATTAGTAATATTGATTTCTACCATTTGAAGAGATATTACTTCTAATTATTAGAATCATATCACTAGTTTCTCTATCAGGAACAAAGGGTACGTTGAGTTATTGGGCTCATGAAGAGGAGTGTGATAACAAATTAGGCTCTTCCTTCTTTTTTCCGTCTCTCTTTTTTTAATTGTTTTTCTAAAATTAAAGTTTGAAAATCTTTGAAGAAAATTTGATTTCACACTTTTTTATTTTCCATTAACTAAAAGAATTATTTTTTTTAATTTTTTTTTGAAAATAAATTTGTTCACCCAAATGAAATTGGGTGTTGATAGGGTCAACATTATACTTTTATGGGAAAGAAATGAAAGTGTTGCTTACATGGGTCCTCCGAGATGTTTCATCAACATACTCGCTGGATCCTTTACGGATATGGGTTTGTTGAAATACCTCATCAATGTGCACATGTCGTCCAAGCTCCTGTGCCTCTAAAACAAAATATGGTGTTACTTTTTAAGCAGAAATTATTAAAATTCTAAGTGATGAATTACTTAAGAGAGAAGTTTTTTACCATTCGAATGGAATGCTCATGAGTAGTAATGGAACCGTTTGTGTGTAGGCTCCTACCCTTGGGGGAAGCTATGTTCCTTTGGGTTGTAACATATTTATTGCGATAGGCTGGAGAATTCTAATGTGCCAGCAATTGATTCCACACATTAGCCCCAAGCCAATAAGTACGTTGTCCTGCATTCCTAGCCTCTCTAAACATCTTAAAGAGCCTATGTGAAGCTCAAGAGTTAAAATTTGTGTGAATTTGAGCTTCATGTCAGGTCTCCACCTAACCTTCCTCTACGACAATGAATCAAGTAAAAATCATCAATTTCATTGCACTATTAACATACCCAATTATTAAATCTTTAAAAAGATTGATGATATGAGTCTTCCATGGCCTGATCGTGCTCATATTGATCGGGAGGAAAAAACCCGCCCTAAAGGCTATGTTTACCTTAAAACATTGCCAAAGTACATCTCCATCTGCTAGAGTTATTGCTCCCCATGTCGGCCAAGCAGTCAAATCTTGTTGCTTAATAGACCTTGTGATGGCTTGGGAAGCAACTCTAGAAGGATAAAACTTGCACACGATTTAAGAAAATTAATGCACAAAAGGGCAAGGTAAAATAAGTCATGTAAAAGAAACTAGTTTTTAAGATGGGAGAAGTTATTATTACCCTTTCCCATAAGGTTCAATCTTGGGTCGTTCATGGGGAGGAGGGTCAACAACAGCAGCATCTGCATCAGTGGGACTAGAAGAGGCAGGAATACTAGGTGAAGGGACTGATGATGGAGAAGGTATAACATCAACAACAAAGGGTGAGGAAGAAGGTTGTGGTAGCAGAACAGGGGGTGGCATGGGCACCATCACAAGAGGTGGTGTGGGTACCATAATAGAAGGTGGTGTGGGTACCGAAAGAGGGTGTGGTGTGGGTACTATAACAGGAGGTGGTGTGGGTACCAAAGGAGGGCGTGGTATGGGTACCAAAGGAGGTGGTGTGACACATAAGACAAAATATAAATATTAAAAATTAATCATCAACACTGTCATTGTTCATGACTTCATAATTCTCATCATCAAGCCTCTCATACCACTGCAACAACGGTCATACACCCAACGATGGTGGCTGGGAACTTCGGCCATGTTCTGTGACAAGGCAAACAATGACTGTGTTACTTTTATTGTAGTCAAAGAACATGGGACTTAAGTAATAAACCTATTACTACTTAAGCCCATGCATGTAGAAGACAGACACAGAGGGTGCACAAATGATTTTTTCATTCTAGCATACCTCTAGTTTACTTGATTTCAATTTTTGAACCTATTTTATAGTATTCTTTTAGTCTAACATAAATTTACATATAGAAATTATGATCAAGGTAGCAAATACATATAAGGCAATTGGTATTTGCTATAACCATATATATTAAAACAACAAAGAAACCATTGTGGATGGGAACTTTGGCCATGTCCTACGACAAGCCAAAGGAAGAAAATGTTATGTAGCACTACATAAATGCAACAAGGGCCAATTACATGAGACTTAAGTAATAAACCTATCACTACTTAAGCCCATGCATGTAGAAGAGAAAGATACAGGATGCACGAATAATTTGTTATTTCTAGAACACATCTAGTTTAGTTGATTTCAAATATGAAAACTGCACTATTCTACTTATTTTAATTACTTAACCAATATGCAGACAACTTTTGAATTGTAAAAGAAAGATAAAAATGAAGTCAAAATTCGAAATTAATAAGAAAATTATAATTTCACTACTTAGAACCTAAAACTAGCACCTAAAACTAACATTAGTGCTAATATTATAAATCTAAGAATAAAAATATAATTCAAGTATATAAGTAGGGTTTAAATGATAAAGGACTATAAAAAACTGAACATCCATCTCAAATTCACTAGGAAATCAAAATATGCCTATATGACTAAAATTTAGAATACTAAATTGAACTAGAAACCACAACCAAGGGTATTATCTACTTCAAACATTATGTAACAGAGAAGTAAACATTCAAACAACCTTAAAATCATCAAACTTAACTAATTACACTTAAAATTTCTTTAGAAAACTGAAAATGATAAATTTGACTACATGAAACTAGAAAATAGGCTAAAACTAATGAAGAGTTAAAGCAATTAATGGAATAACATTTTTTGAGTTTGAAAAGAAGAAAGAAAGAAAGGAATGATGAGAAAATAGAGACAAGATAGGTAGTAAGGGTTGGTGGAGGGCAGGGTGTTCGTGATTCACGCATGCCTCCTCCTAAACCCTTAACTAGTTTGTAGCCAAGTTGGGTTTAAGAGGTGGTTTTTTGATTTTTAAGTTTTTAATTTAGTTTCAACATTCACTTAGTCAAGTTTATCATATATAAGCAAATTTTAGGTCATTTGGATGACATAACTCTTATGTTACTTTATTCAAGCATTTCATCAAGCACTTGGTGAAACCATATTCTTCATTGAGGCATTTTTTCAACCAGTTTCTGATTTTGCATTTAGGCATAAAACTATGACAACCTAGTACCTAGAAAACATTCGTGGCATCTTTTAAAATAGTTCAGCATATTGTGTAGGCCATTATAAAGCTCACACATTCAATTCTTTGAAAATCGTCATATTTAACCTTTAAAAAGTTAAGTTGAGATAACTATTTCACAATAAAAATGTGAATGAAAACAAGCAGTAAACTAAAATTGGTAAATCATGATGTATTCATGGGCATACTTTCTTTGCACGAGAAGTAATATCCAACCCTAAGCACTCAAATACCATAGATCGGGTACCAGAGTGCATACCACATATGTCATTGTGCATTTCGGTGAGCACATATTGCACTTGCTCTTAGACGAGCCATTTGAATAGTGAGAGAACGAAGCCCCTCGTGAACAGTTTTCCATTCCGCACTATGTAGAATGAGGTTTTCTGCCTTATCCACTTTGCTTTTGCTAGGTCAACGGGGAGCTTATCCGTGGTCAGATGACTAAAGATTGGTATCATCCAACTCGATGTCCCGTTAAAGATCTCTAGAATGTCCTTGCAGTCCCAACTTGGGTTGGAAAGGGTTTGTTGGATGAGTCTTCAATGTTTGTCGGGCTTCTTGATACTGACTAGTTTGAACAACACGTTCGATTTGTCATTCTCTTCTCATGGTACGTGGTTGATTTTGAACTCCTCGAAATGCTCGACGAGGTTTTGCACCATATGGTAATTCTTGAGTAGTGAGGGCTCCTTTACTTCGTAGCTTCTTTGGACTTGACATATGACTACTTGGGAGTTATTGTTACAACGAAGTTTTTTCACCCCAAGCTCACGAGTTACTCATAGTCAGGCGATCATGGCCTCATACTTAGTTTGGTTGTTTGAGGCACTAAAGTTGAAGCAGATAGCGTGCTCCAGAATCAGGTCATCGGGTGTTAGGATGATACCTACTCCATTGCCTTTTTTGTTGGAGGATTCGTTGACGTTTAGAGACCTCTAGGAAAGTTGTTCCTCCTGAGCTAGGAGTTTAGTGAGGAAATCTGCTAGTAACTACGACTTCATAGGGCCCATGTTAGTGCAGGTTAGCCCGAATTCTAAGAGTTCCACAAACCATAATGTCATGCACCTGACTAATCCATTCTAACATAGAAGTTGAAGTTGTGGAAGTAATGTTGCAACCTTTGTGTTGAGAAGACTAAAGCTAAGACGATCTTCTCGATGGTTTGGCAACGTTGTTTTGTGGGTGCAGGGTCCTACTCGTGAAATACACGGGATACTGCTTCCTTCCTTCCTCCATGACTAGGACTGAACTGATTGTTGATTATTATACAACTAGGTACAATATCAGAGGCTGATTGGGTTGAGGACTACTGAAGATGGGTAGAGCCACAACCTCTTTTTTGAGTTGTTGAAACATGGTTTCGCACTCCTTGGTCCAGTTGTAAGATTGGGCTCCCTTCAAGAGCCTAAAGAGAGACTTTTCCTTCTCTAAGCCAAGAATGACAAGTTAGAGGTGTGTTGGGTGGTTTGTTGACATGGACGATTTGATAACCACGTCATCAATGTAGACCTGAATTACCTTGCTGATGTGTCTTGAATTTTGTTAATTTTCGTTAGTCAAAGTATTCATTTTCCCTTCTAGAATTGCTAATTTGAGTATATTAGATTAGATTCTTCACTTTTGGCCATTTTCGCATTTTTCATAGAATTAGTGTTTATAGAGTGTTTTTAAACATCATTTGAGTGTGGTTGCATCATATTTTGAGTCCTAGGGTCTTAGGTTAGTCAAACCTAGTCTTAAGAGTCAAATTTTGCTCATTTAGCATTTAAACCAAGACATAGTTGACTTTAGAGTTGACTTTTTGAAATTCTTCCAAATTGTGTGATTTGACCTTATGGAATCATTATAAATGCCTTATTACACTTGTTAGAAGTGGTCAAACACAAAAATTTCTGGTTTGGGGTCAATTGAGCAAAAGTCTTAGTTTTCATGTTTTAGGTCATTTTAGCTTAGTTGTTCAAGTAATGTCTAGGTAGAGCTAATCATTCCACTTGAGCTTTCTATCAATTTGCTCGTCCTCTATCCTTAGGAAAGGTTTAATTGAAGATTTGAAGGCCAAGAAGTTCATATAGCAGTACGATCAAGTTGGTGGCAGAGCATGAAGTGTGCAAAAGTGGCAAGTTTGACCTTAGAGTTGACTTTTGCCACTTGGACCCCAAATCAAGAACCAACCATTTGAAGAAATTTGGGACACTAAATGTGACTGGTTTGGGCCTTGAAATTGCAAAAAATCTGAGAGGGAGTTGCACATTGGAAAAACAAGTGTGCAAAAGTGACATGTTTGATCTTAGATTTGACTTTTGTAAGCCAATCATTTGGTGCTGTTTAGGACACTAATTGTCACTGGTTTGGGCCTTGGAATTGCAAAAAAATTGGAGAGGGGGCTGCACTTTGAAGTTTGGGCTCATTTGGTGAGAGGTGGCTTAGTGTATGGTAGGTTTTAGGGTAGTTTTGGTGAGGTGGCATAAGAGGACGACCTAGGAACATTCCAGGACAGTTATTACACATTCCCTGGATCATGCAGACTGGTTTTTGACAGTAACACAACACCTAATGCAGCAGACCCGAAATGCCCCCTAAAATCACTCATTTTCATTCCATTTTAGCCTTTGGAAACTTGGATAGCTCAAGCATTGGTGAGAGGAAGGTTGGGGCAACTCCTAGTACTCATTTTTTGTATTGTAATCTGAATTTGAGAGATTCTTGATTAGCATAGAATAAACGTTGCTCCTGGTTATGTTCTTCAACAAAGTTTTCTTGATGCTTATTTTTATTACGACAATACTTCTCCACATGACCAGACTTCTTGCAATAATGACATATTGGCTTCCCACGATGCCAACAATCTTTTTTTGCATGACTTGACTTATTGCAAATGCCACACGGAGGATATTTATCTTTCTTGCTTCTAGAGTAATTTCTAGAATCTTTGCTTCTAGAATATTCTTCAATATTTTTCTTTTCTTCTTCTTCTTCTCTCCTTTTGGGTTGTAATTTCAGCTTTGATCGAAAGGAATTTTCGACTGAATTTGTATCAGCACGATTATTTAATATTGCTTCGTGCGCTCCGAGGAGACAAACTAATTTACTTATCGATAGAGAAGATGGATCCGAGAAAGTGTCTATGGAAGCTACTATGGAATCATATTTCTCTGTGAGAGTGATAATAATTTTTTCTACCACTCTTTTTTCCTTAATTTCTTTTCCATATAACTTCATTTTATTCACTATTTCTTTTATTCTTCCACAGTATTCTTCAATGGTCTCAAATTCCTTCATTCTGATGGTCTCAAATTCTCTTCTTAGATAGTGTAGTTTAAAGGAGCGTACTTGTTCATTGTCTTTAAATTCTTCTTCCAAAATATCCCATGCCCTTTTTGCAGTTTCTGCATCCATGATCCTCCTGACAATAATTTCTCCCACAGCTTATTGAAGAACAAACAATGTTTGGGCATCCTTTTGTTCAGAATCTCCTAGCTTTTTCTGTTCCTCCTCAGACAGAGTCTCAATATTATCTGGTTTTGTATAACTAGATTGAACAATATCCCATAATTTTTGTGAGATAAAATATGTCTTTAGTTTGAGTTTCCAAAGGTCAAAATTTTCGCCGGTAAAAATTGGTAGGGGGACTGAAGAAAAATGAACATTGTTAGAAGCCATGGATTAAGAGAAAAAAACTCTCTTCTTTCGAGAGTATAGAAGGAAGGTTTTGAAAGTAATAGAATAATTTTTCTACGCCCAATAAATGACCGAACGTAGCTCTGGTACCACTGTTAGTATTTTGATCATGTGAAAGGAATAGTTGAAGGGATAGAGAGTAGAGTGTGAAAGTAGTAGTTGGAGAAGTGTATTTTGTAGTTGAGAGTAGTTGTATTGGATGTTGTGTTAGTTGTTCTTGATGTTACAAATGGTAGGATACATGGGTATTTATAGACCCATAGATTATTCTAGAAACTCCTAGCTAGAACTTGTGCAAATACTTCTAGAGTTTTTTACATAGTAGAATGTTCTTGACTTTTCTTCCTATTCTAAGCTTTTCTCCAATACTCTAGAAGTTTCATTACATTTCAATTACTCTATCTTAGATTTTTCTAAATTGTTTTAGAATTTGCATTATACTTGAAAGAATCGGGTTATGCATGAATATCGCTTGATTGAATCAGTGCTTGATGTTGCTCTTTCATCTTTTAAGGTATTATTACAACATCATATGACACTTTATTTTCTTCATCAACAAACCGAAATGTTATTGAAAATTTATGTAGCGTGTATAAGAGATTCTCAAAGTTGCACACGATGCCTATTTAAGCTTTATATTCAGTTTATCCACCATCTTATCCAACTAGTCATTGTACTTTCTGTCTTCATCAGTCTTCACTATTTACTTTTCTTTCTGGTTCAGATGAAACATATTTCTGGGGTATTAGCTTCACTATGAATTTTCAGGTTTTATGAGTATAAGTATAATTAGTGAATTGTTTTTCTTTTGTTATGTAAAATGTCTAGAATAATAATAAGGTTCATCCATTTCAAAACTTACTTAGTTTTATCTTTTCATGTATCACGACATCTCACATTCCTTTCTTATTTTCTTCTATATAGGTGTAACAGCTTATTTTGGAGTGTTTAACCATCATTTTCTATATTGAATGTGAAAACGAATTATTTTTTCCTTTTGGGTACCTTTGACAGTACAACTGATAATAATTTATTAATTATATATATTTTGGGTATCTTTTCAGGTTGTTCATTGTTGATATCGTTAGCACTTATCCAAGAACCTAATGAACTTATTAGAGTTCATTATTTGTCTTGCTTAATCTTTCAAACTTAGGTCACAACATCAACATTTTGACTTTGATGTTGCTGTGTTCCAATACTTTATTTGAACCTGTAAAAGTTTATTTAGGAAAAATAGGTTGACATTGAGATTCAGAGTTCATAAAAATTAAATTAGAACCCATAACCTATAATTAGTCTTTATTAAGTTATCTTTGTCTTCATGTTTAAAAAATTTAAAATTTAAATGTTAATCAATTTCTTGCAAGTGCTAATTTCTTTATCTATGTCTATTCCCTGCAGGTGTGATAGTATATCCTTTCCAAAAATCTATATTCTTCTCCTCACCAAGAAATAGCTAAAGTGGAATCAGAACTAGTCCACCACTGCCTTCTTTATATATTGGCCAGTCTAAAGTGAAAATCTTTACACACAATCATTGCGTGTCAATCACAAGATGTGGCTTGCTTGGTGCTTCGATTGATGCAAAGAGGATTGTAGAAGATAGTGAGGCCACACATCTAGAGCTTCCTTGTCCACTTGCATGGTGTGGAATTGAAAGATGAATCTCTGTTAGGATTAGAAAAAGCAAAAAATGTGTACCTTTTAGTTGAGATATTGTGTACCAAACAATTTTCATTATATATTTTATAAAGTGTTTTATTAATAGTTTTAATTTTATTTATACAATTTTAATAGAATATCTTTGTTTTAATTAATATCTTTAAACTAAAATTATCATTTAAAATATGGTTGCCTAAATCTATAAATAAAATTAAAAATAATATTGTAAAATTAATTTCATGGATTGCATTTCTATATTTCCACATTTGAAAAAGTGTGGCCTATTTATAAATCTTGTTTAAAAGAATAAGCAACTCAGAAACAATTGTTGTGATAGGGAGATTGCAAAAGTGTTACATATTATCATATCTTAGGCAACCATTTGTTCATCATGCAAAATAGACAACAATTTTACAATTTTGTGGTCTAAAAAAAATGTTGTCTATAGTATAGACCACAATCACCTACATAACGGTGTTTTAGCTTTAGGCCACAATTTTTCAATATTACCTAAAGTAATTTTGTTGCAGTGAATATCGATTATGACAAATGATAATTAAATAAAATCACTTTTTATTTGATGCGAAAAACACATTTAATTAGTGTAATTTATTATTTTTTAATAACTTTGAAAATCTTAAAAATGTTTTCTACTTGAATCAATTAACAATGTTGATAATGAGTTATTATGTTTTAAATATCTTATAAATATAATTGAATACAAACCCTTATTGGTTGTGTTGAAACATTCGTCCGTTATCTCATTTTAGATATTGGTTGTGTTGAAACAATATAAAACTTGTTAATAACGTATGTGAAGAACTCAAACAACACCTAATATAAGCTAAGAAAATAATACATTTTCAGTTCATTTCAATCATCATCAAAATATTTTCATTGAAAAGTTAAGTTTTCTCCTTCAAGTCCAACATAGTAATGAAATAAGTGTTTTGCGCAACACATAAGACACAGATGACTAAATCAAGCAATTATAAATGATAAACAAAACAAACAAGATTCTCACCAGAAATTTGAAACAAATTTAAAACTTAATTTCCTACCCTTTTCTGACATCCGAAAAAAGATCTCATCATAAAGAGATCATCACTACTACCACTATTGGATTTATTAGATTTAGTAACATTTTTTGTTATATTTATTATAAATATTACCTTATGAATAACTATAATGATATTTTCTAAAAATGTTACCATAAATAATTAAAAGTGTTACCATAAATAATGTTAACAATGATATTGTAACATTTTTAAATAAGTGTTACTATATTTTCTAAAAATGTTACCATAAATAATTAAAAGTGTTACCATAAATAATGTTAACAATGATATTGTAACATTTTTAAATAAGTGTTACTATAGATAAATAAATTTTCATTTTCTATCTTAATTGTAAATTTTTAAAATGGGAACAATAAATCTGTAATTAATTAATTTTATTATAACATTAAAATAATTTATATTAATTTAAAATTTATATTTAATATAATATTTTAATTTATTTAAAAATATATTTAAAGTAATATTTAATTTATTTACAAATAAATTTAAATTAACAATATGTTATATGTTTTAACAACAAACATATTAAACATGTTTTCAGAATTTTATGGTCTTCAACCCAACGTTACAACCCAAACCCTGTTTTCCTCAAAGTCTCCAACATTCTTTCTCTCTTCAAACTCTGCGATTCACAGTTTTCGTTTTTTCTTCAAGTCCTGCGAGGTGCGTTCCTTCTGTCATCGTTGAATCATTTTTTCATAACTGCTTGAACGTCATTCATTTTGTATTATCGCCATTGTCATCTTTAGGTAATATTATTCTGCACAAAAATCTTCTTCCGATATGTTTTTCTTAGTTTTGAAAGACCTAATGCTTCTTCACAAATTTCTCTAAGATTTCTTCTTTTTAATTTCAATATATCTCTTTATTACTAACAAATTAATTATTATTAGGTCAAATCGGTGATGGCAATAAAGGTGAGCTACATCTGCTAATATGAATAATGCATTTCCTTTTGTGCTTTTTGGAACCCATACTGATTGTATTTCATTTTGTGTGTTTGTTTATATGTGGAGTCTTTACTTTCCTATTTTACTATTTTTGCCTAAATATTCCTTCTTGCTTCTTTTCTTTTTCTTCTTGTGTTTATGTTTAACTCAGAATAAATATTTCATAATTAATTATAATTTCGTGTTAAAAGCCAAAATAATAACTAATTATGTATAAAACTTAATTAAAATACAATACTAGTGAGGGACTCATAGATAATTTTATTTTAGATTATACTTGCTTTTAAAAAATGAAATTGAAGTTGAATTCGAGTTTTAAGTTGTGCTGGTTGCAAATACACAATTTATGATTCAAAACGAGTTCAACTCTGACATTTGTTTTTTGTTACAAAACTCAATATATAATGCTAAATTTCATCATCCAAATTAGCTTACTTTATGTGGATATTCAGAGGGTTTCTTTTTATGATCTAGCAATCTACACACCCTGCATCTTTGTTCTGTATGTTTGCAATCTAGTTGATGGGATATAACATAAAACAAGGTGATTGGTATCTTAATTTTCTTTGTCGTTATCATGTAATTTGCAGAGTTGTTTTAATGATCTAAATCAATTGTGGCAACCTCTTGGCAAGGAGAAGGTTGAATACTTCACTCTGCAAGATCTTTGGGACTGCTACTATGAATGGAATGCTCACCAACAGAATCCTCTATGCAATCAACTACCATATTGAAAAAAAAAGGAAGATATAATCTCAGTACTCAATAACCTGAGTTTGCTTTTCCTTATATATCTATTGTGCTGAAAGAAGTTCATAATAACTAAGTATTTGTAGAGAGTAGAAGGTGATGATGACAACAGAAGTAGTGGCAAATTGTAAAACACATTAAGAAAAAATTGAACAAAGAAAGAAATTTAGGTGAAGGACAAGGCAAGAGGACTAAAAAAGGTTAAGAAGTTTGCAGAGAGAAAAAGAAAGATATGTGGATGACAAAATTGACCAGGCAAAGACTAGAAACTATCTTTTTGACTTCTTTGGCTACATTCCTTATTTTGTTCCCTGTTTCAATTAGTACTGCTAATAGCATGCCCAAGTTTCAATGCAGAGTTCACTTTATCCCTTCATTTTTTATTTTTTAGCCTTCCTTTGTAGTATGTAACCATACTAGTAAAGTCTTTGTGTCAAATGTTTCCCTTTCTCATGTTTCTTTTGAAGATTAACAGTGTACTAGCTGAATTATGCTTGATGGTGATGGTCAATGGTGTGGTAATATGGTGTTCTCTTGTTCATTAATTCCTTATATTGACAATCATTATTTATAAATCACTCATAACTTGTGTTGTCATGTCTTGGCTACTATCAAGTTTTATATTAGACTTAAACGTGTTGTAATTCATCTTTTTGATTCATAATACTTGTCATAATTGTGTCTTTCATTACTGATGTTTACATTATATTCTTATTTAATTAGTTTATCGATGATTTGACAGGCATTAGGTTAATGCGCATGGAGCTCAAACAGTGTATGCATCGGAACCAGTCCATGGTCGTTTGAGGTACGACTAAAAAATTCAAAACCATATATGTTGTTTTCTCCAGTACTTATTATGAAATTGCAACATTCATGAAAATAAATATACCTTAAAAGTATCATTTAATGTTATCATATACATCATTCCCTTTTCTTTTAACTAACTCATTGCACTTTACAGTGAAGTTCCAATGACTTTGTAAGTGAGTAATTAGTTTATATGATATGAAAATGTTACGTGATCCTTCACCATATTTCTCCATCCCTTATTTATCCCAATACGTGCTTTTCGATATTCATCCAAATCATTCTGTTGATTTATTTATTTATTTATATATATATATATATATATATAAACAAAATTTTGAATATCTTATGGTTTCTTCTTTCACACTAATTATTATGGATTACATTTTAGTTTAAATATGCATGTTATATCATCATCTTATACAATTGTCACTTTCATGTGTTCAGGATGAAGATGGTGAAGTGGTTAAGTCTGAATTGGGTGAAAAACACACACACACACACACACACATATATATATATATATATATATATATATATATATATATATATATATATTCATTTGTTCTTTGTTCTACATGATATTGGATGAATCTCTATGAGTTGTTGACAATTGTGTTGTTTAAATTAGATGTTGTTACCTTTTATTTGGATTAAGTAAAAGTGTTATTGGTATAAAATTTTAATGTATGTGTTGGTAAAAGTTTATTTTGTTTAATTTAAATGTTTTGGAAATATAGGCATTACATACGGATTATTCTGTATGTAATAAAAAATATGTATTCTAGGTGAATGACCTATGGATTATTTTGTATATAACTTACATACGGATTATTCTGTATGTAATTCACCAAGATGCTTACCTGTGATTGTGTTTTGCTTTGCAGCCAATGTTTCCTGGAGAGAGTGGGGTTGATTAGTTGGTTGAGATCATTAAGGTAAAATTTCTCATGTTCTTTATTCTGTTTGCTTGAACATATGTTTTTGTCTTGAGTGTTGAATCTATTGGCTTTGGTTCTTAATCTAAGTGTTATTATTTGTACTGCAGATCTTAGGAACACCAACCATAGAAGAAATAAAGTGTATGAATCCAAATTACACTGAATTAAGTTTCCTCAGATAAAAGCTCACCATTGGCACAAGGTTAGTAGTTCTTTACTCCCACTTGCCTCTGGAGTATGCAATTCGTAATTACTTGATAAATACCTGTAATCAAATATCTGATTTGATCACTGTATTTATATCAGGTTTTCCACAAGAAGATGCCAACAAAAGCATTTTGTGGAGCATTAAATGATGTTAGTGCAATTAGGTACTTGTTTGTAACATTTTATGGGACATATTTAGAATTGTTTGTAACATTTTATGGGATAATAGAATTTATTTTTACCTAAATCATGTTGTAGGATTGTTTCAATTTTACAAAAAAGTGTATTATTATGATTTTTAGATAGATAAATTAGTAACTTTTTTAAAATGTTATATAAAGACAATTCGTAACATTTTTTAATTATTGCAAAATAAGATAATTGGTAACATTTATTTAAATGTTAAAAAATATAAAGGTAACATTTTTTTTAAATGTTAGAAAATATATGGGTAACATTTTTCAAATGTTCCAGAAAAGTTAAATTTGTAACATTTGTTAAATGTTAGTAAAGATACTAATTGGTAACATTTTTAAAAATGATACTAATAATATATAAACATGTTACTAAAACCTTTTGGTAACATGTATTATAGATAACATGTGTATAAATGTTACCTTTGTGTATAAATGTTACCTTTGCAAATGGTAACATTTTTTTAGGTTTTAGCAACATTGTTTAATTGTTATTAAAGTTAATATTTGTAGTAGTGTACGGGAGAGATGGAGGTGGAGTTTGAGGGTCACTGGAAAAAGGGGCTAAAGGTAGTGACAAAGTAATTAAGCAAAAAAGCTTTGTATCTAACGTTGAGGCTACTTACTCAATCCTTTTAGCTTGTATCTCTTTTATTTTTATATAAATCTGGTTTCAAAAGGATCTTGTTCTTTTATGTATCTCATATTTACGTTGATCTCTTTCTGTGATGTAATTTGATTATAAAAATAAAGCGTACCTCTTGTTCTAGTGTGAAAGTTATATAATTACCTTTTTTTAGAAGAATACGTACTTATTTCAGAATATTCAAAGCGATGAGCTAACTAAAGACCAAATATTATTGACTCAAACGTGAGGATTTTGCTAATGATAGGTGAGTTTCGTGGACCAATATCGCAAGTTGCTCCCCTATAAGCACCAAAATTCAACTTTCTTAGTCTTTTATAGATGTCTCATCTAGTTATTTGGACAGTGACTGAGAGCAACAATTGACAATAATGACACGTTGGTCCTTCAAGTCACATTCTAGAAAGAGAAGCAAACAAAACCCGTAAAAGACGAAATGCAAGAGTCCACAGAAAATTCTACTGAAAATCATTGAACATTTACATTGAAGTTAAAATTTACTTCACACACATTATTGTCACTCACTATTCAGAACCAAGCCACTTGTCTAAACAATTCTGGTGAAGTTTATACTTCGCACACAAGTTTGACTCCTTCATTATCTATGCTTTAGATACTCTCTTTCTGTTGAACGGTTTCAGTTTTCTTAATCTTGGGCGTGAGCTCTAACTCTCAGGCTTAGTTCTCAATGAAGTTTATTCTTGTTACTCTCACGAGTCTCCTGCTTATACCGTTTATCCCTTCTGTTGTTTCCACAGTACAAGACACGTCATCTATTTCTCAGTCCCAGTCCCTCAGTTATGGAAACACCATAGTTTCTCGCCCACTCGGAACCTTTGAGCTTGGTTTCTTCAATCTTGGAAATCCCAACAAGATCTACCTCGGGATTTGGTATAAGAATATTCCGATTCAAAACGTTGTTTGGATTGCAAACGGTGCCAATCCTATCAATGAATCCTCTGCCATCTTGAAACTAAATAGTTCTGGCAACTTGGTCATTTCCCACAACAACATCGATGTTTGGTACACTAGTTCTGCAAACGATGCACAGAATCCAGTAGCAGTACTTTTGGATTCTGGTAATCTTGTAATAAGAGATCAGAGTGCAGCAAATACAGAGGAATACTTGTGGCAAAGTTTTGATTACCCTTCTAATACAATGGTTGCTGGAATGAAGATTGGATGGGACATCAAAAGAAATTTTAGTATTCGTATCGTATCTTGGAAGAGTTATGATGATCCAACACCAGGAGATTTGTCATGGGGCATTAAACTATATCCTTATCCTGATACCTATATCATGAAGGGAACCAAAAAGTTCTGCAGAACTGGACCATGGAATGGATTGCGCTTCAGTGGCCGGCCAAATCTGAGGCCTAATAAGGTTTACAATTATGAGTTTGTGTCCAACAAGGAAGAGGTTTATTACACATGGACACTGGTGAATACTAGTTTAACAACAATTGTGGTCCTTAACCAAACCTCGGAAGAGCGTCCTCGTTATGTGTGGTTAGAGGATACTAAATCATGGTCACCTTATTTAACCATACCAGCGGAGCTCTGTGACCATTATGGCGTATGTGGAGCCAATGCATATTGCGCCCCTTCTGCATCACCAATGTGTGAATGTTTGAAAGGGTTCGAGCCTAAGTCTCGAGAAAACTGGAGCACAACGGACTGGTCTCAAGGATGTGTCCTTAAACATGCTTTGAATTGCAAGAATGATGGGTTTGTCCCTGTCGAAGGCTTGAAAGTTCCGGATACTGAACATACCTCTGTGGATCAGAGTATTGATCTAGCGCAATGCAGAAGCAAGTGCTTGAATGATTGTTCCTGCATGGCATATACAAATTATAATATTAGTGGATCAGGAAGTGGTTGTGTGATGTGGTTTGGTGATCTAATTGACATCATACAGTATTCAAATGCTACATATGGGCAGGCTTTATATATCCGGCTGCCAAAATCAGAATTAGGTAACTGCTTCGTTAACTTTTCCAGCTACACCTTTTCTTGTTTTTCTAATCACAGTTTCAGTCTTGTCTTTCGGAATTGATGTTTGGATCTTCAAAAAGGAATTTATCCTTTGTTATTTTGTTTGGTCAAATTCAACCGCCAAGAAGATGCTATCAACAGGCGGAGGAAGTCCACAATAAAACTTGTAACCAGCATCCCTGTGGCTTCAGGGATGCTTTTACTTGGTATTTATTTCATCTGCAGATTCCGGAGGAAGAAGAACGGTAAAGTATTTTTCCTTTTCTCTTAACTGAAAAATGAGCTGAATAATTCCTTGTACTGGATTTGATGAAGCAGGAAATGTCTAAAATGAGAAAGTAAAACTGAACCCACTGAATTAAAATATCTGATAAATTTAATTAAAGAGACAGACACAGGTGATACCTGAACTCCATGGTAGGTGTTCAACTTTAATTCTTAATAAAAGCATTCTCTTTAGCACACTTTATTAACATTGTTATTTTAGCAGTATTAATGTTAAATTCAATAGCCATGTGCAATAATTTCAACTCTACCAAAATGCTAACAATAACTATCATTTGAATATTTTGTTTGATGATCCATCAGCATGGTCAACCACTTTTGTTACGTTTAATAGTTGTTGAATTTAATAACTTGTATGAGTAAAACAGAAAAAACACAACACTGTCATTTCTTTTTATCCGAACAATTTCTTTTTCTGCATAATACAATATCTATTTTAACTAGTTTAAGTTTACTTCCATAGATTTCTAATTAATTATACTCATTTTCAGAGAAGTCAGAAAATATCTTTGAATCATGTGTGGATGATTTGGATCTACCATTGTTTGATTTGTCAACAATTACAGCTGCTACTGATAATTTCTCAGAGATGAATCGGATTGGAGAAGGTGGTTTTGGACCTGTATATTGGGTAATCCAATGTTTTCTTTTTTCGAATTTCAATAATCCATTGCTATTATAGAATTATTAATTATTAATGTTATATATAACGAGTTTATACTCACATGAATGCGGCTTGCAGGGAAAATTATTCAGTGGACTAGAAATTGCTGTAAAGAGACTTTCACAAAATTCAGGACAAGGAATAACCGAGTTTGTAAATGAAGTTAAACTGATTGCAAAACTTCAGCACAGGAATCTTGTAAAACTTTTAGGCTGTTGCATTCAAAACCAAGAAAAAATATTGGTTTATGAATATATGTCCAACGGCAGCCTAGATTACTTCATTTTTGGTATAGAGTATCAGGATCTCTTACTTTAGTACTCACTAGTGTTTTATAACTATATTAATAGATAGAAGCTTCTCAAGCATGAATATTCATTTTTTTAATGAAAGATTTGTTGTGAAACACAGATCACACAAAAGGTAAACTACTTGACTGGAAAAAGCGTTTCCACATAATTTGTGGACTTGCAAGAGGACTTATGTATCTTCATGAAGATTCTCGACTAAGGATTGTCCATAGAGACCTCAAAGGGAGTAATGTTCTTCTAGATGAAGATTTCAATCCAAAAATATCAGATTTTGGATTGGCTAAAACTGTTGGAAAAGAGGAGATTGAAGGAAACACAAATATGATAGTTGGAACATTGTGAGTGTTTAAATGTTTCAAAACCTTTTCCATTTACAGACAAATCATGTAAATTTGATCTTTCTTCAATGGTTTATTTCAGTGGGTACATGGCACCCGAATATGCTATTGATGGTCAGTTTTCTATAAAATCTGATGTATTCAGCTTTGGTGTTATATTGTTGGAGATAATATGTGGGAGGAAAAATAGAGGATCATATCATGGAAAGCAATATAACCTTGTTGATCATGTAAGCACTTTGATATTATTATTTTGTCCATCTTATATGATTTTTGTTTTTCATTGTAAAAATTTTGTTGTTTGTATGTAGGCATGGACATTGTGGAAATTTGGAAAGACTTCAGAAATAATTGACCCAAACATTGAGAGTTCATGCATTGAATCTGAATTGTTACGTTGCATCCATATTGGGCTATTGTGTGTTCAACAATACCCAGAGGATAGGCCTACAATGAGTTCAGTGGTTTTAATGTTGGGAAGTGAGATGGATTTGGATGAACCAAAAAGGCCGGGGATTTTCAATAAGAAGGAATCTATTGAAGCAAGTTCAAGCTCAAGTAGTTCAACCAATGCCCTAACCATAACCCTAAAGGCTCGGTGAAAATCAATAACATGGTTGCACAACTCATACTAATGGTTGCAGAAGTTTAACCTGGAACACACATGCACATTTTGAGTCCCACACAAACCAAAAATTTAGTAAAACTATGATAAATAGGCATGGATTCCAATGTATACATTTTTCATTAATTATGCATTTATTAGTTATCATAAAATGTGTTTCAGTGTTAAATAAATATTTCAAAATGAGCTTCAACCCTTGACCTTCCTTCGATCACCATGGATTTGAGACGTTGGATTAAATGGGTTTAAGCTGGGTTAAAGGTCAATTGACTCGTAACACACCAACAATAGTCCTTTAGTGTTTCTTTTACGATTTTTAAAAAAAAAAATTCATTATAACTATTTACTACTTATTATGTAGGTTGAAAATTTGATCTTTTTAAATGCTAGAATGATGTCCAATAACGTTTTAATAGTTTAGATGTTTAATTTATTTGTTTGCCAAGTTATGTAAGTTGTCACTTTAATTTTCAACTACTATCTTTATAGTAATGTTTTGTAAAAAGGCCAACACTTTGATTATTAATACTATAAGATAATGCTATAAAACAATATGTCAAGTCAATCGACTTTGATTGTACTGTAATAAATATATAAAATAAATTAAAAATACAAAACAAACTTACATGGGTTAACTCACCAATTCGTGGTAGGTCAAGTTGTGTTACAAAAGTTTTGGTTCACAAAAAACTAAGCCTAGTTGAGTCAACTCATGTGTGCTAGGTTGACTTACTTTGATACCCCTAATGTCAAATGTCTTTCCTAGCACCTTCTCGCATCTTAGTAGATACGAGTGAAGAAATTCATAGGGTTTGAAGTTGGAGCAATGCCCAAAACAAGAATCTTTAGTAAAAAAGGTCTTTCAAAAGTCATCATAGTCTAATGTGGCATCTATTGTGAGGCCAAAACATTTTTGTGTCCATTGTGAAGCCGAGTGGAATAATTATCCAACAATAGCATGGTTTCAACTTGGAACATGACGAACAACACACACACACATGATGGCTAGAATAATTCTGGGAAAATCATCACAACAAGATGGTTATGATTCTTAATCTCTGAAAGGAGTTTGAAAGTATTAAAAGAAAGACTATGGAAGAAGTACAAGCATTGGAAAATGAGACTAAAGTCTCTATGTAGCCATGACCATTGCAAATAATAGCCTAAGAGTCGAGACCGATTATTGTGCCTTGACACACGCCTCATTTGGAGTAGAAAGGTCTCAAGGTCATCCCGTAATATATGGAATAATGGAAACACCTTTTGTTACTTATTGATAAATTGTGAAAAAAACTAGCCTCAAATGTGGACAACTTGGGAGTCAAAATGAACAAGTTCATGCACTTAAAGAATTAAACTTAATTTAGGTTATGAAGTGTTTTTCAAACAAAACTAAGTCCCCAATAAAGAGCATAACCTAGGTTGATTCTAAAAGAACATATACTACGAGAAATTACTAAATTGCCTACTAATTATTACGTACAAATTAAAATTTGAAGGTAAAATGAGTTTTATTTATGAATTTTTCCTACCGATTTAAATTCATATATGTAAATAGACATTATGTAAGAAAAATTTCATATGTAAGTGAAAATAGTTACTTACGAATTCCCTGGGAAAGGTTTATGCCATTACGTAGGAACGACTTCCAATGGAATATGTCCACAAGTAATTTTAGTTAATTCCTTAGATAAAGTAAATTCTTAGTTCCATACAAAAAATACATACAAGTTTAGGTAAATATTACATTTAACAAAAGTTGACAAAATAAAACTTGAAGTATGTCTAGTTGATCTTTATTTGGTTACCTTATATCATTTTCTCCTTACGTCCTAATTTTCATTATATATCCATCTTCAAGATGTATTCGCTATTTTTCAACCATCTTTGCTATTTTTATTCAAGCCATTTATTGCGCCATAATTGTGCTTTTACTTCATTCCTTCTTCATTTCAATGATCTTTAGTTGTACTTGTTTTGTAATCATTATTGTATAAGAGACATTACAAAAAAATCGTGTTAAATACAACATTTATATAGGTGATACAAAATGGTGCTTATGACAACCATATTTTGCACATGTGGCAGGTCCATATATAACAATATATCCACTACAAGAAAATGGTGAATTAGCTACAAATAATTACAAACAAATCTAGATCTGTAGGTAAAGTAGGCATCACATATGGATTTTACGTACGAATATGTAAGATTGAGTTACATATGGATATTTTTGTACGTAAAGCAAAAACATTTCATACTGAATATTCCATATATAAAATCCATATGTATTATTGGCGTGTTAGAGCGGGAGCTTTTGCTAAGGATATTTCCCGTAGGTAATGGTACATGATCCGTTTGTAAGTAAAAAAACTTTACCTACAGATCTTACATACGGATATGGAAAATAATTAATTAAAAAATAAAACTATATTTTAACTCCTACTCTCTCAAAATATGTCACACTCCCGCTCCACACTCTCAAAAATAGTCTAAGCACCTCACAACTCTCACAAAGAAGAAGAAGAAAACTAGCTTACCCACACCCACACAGAATCCCCCCTATCCAGCGAGGATGTGAAAGCCTTAACCTCCATTGTGAAAACTCTTCTGTATTGGTCGTCCTGTTGCCACCTCCTCCACATACATAAACACTTATACTTTAGCTCGATTTGGAAGCTCTCATCTCGTGACATCGGAACCCTAGTCGTTGCGTCACAAAGCATTCATCTCACCTCCGGCGTGATTTTCAAAGGTTAGGGTAAGCAAACCTAAACTCGATCGATTTGTGTTGTGGGTAGATGAAAAATCGTTATTTGTTTTGCTTTGATTTTGGATTTCACTGAATTGAAGAGAGGTAAAATGGGTCTCCCATTGTTTGTCGTTTTGAATGGCTTAGTTTTCATTTGGGTTTCATGATTTTACGTGTTTTTGTGTGATTGAGAATGATATATCAGTGTTATGTGAATTTTTGCTTTTCTAACACTGATTTCTTCTCTATTTGGTTTGATTATTTAATTTTCCTTATTGCTTTAGTACTAATTGTAGTTGTAGCCTTAATTTTTAAGTAGTAAAATTCAATTTTGTCTTGTTTTAATGTAGTCTTCAGTTTAAGAAGAGAATTTTTGAGTTCTTTGTTTTTTTTCGTTTCTATCTCTTTAAATGCTTGGATGGGATGTGGTTGAAGGTGGGAGGGTTAAAGCTTGCATTTACTCTTTCTTATCCTTGCAGTAACTTTCTATGATTTGCATGATATTATGTTTTGTTCATCAATATTAATTCAAATCTTCTTTCACATGGCAATTGGGTTTTATACGTTATGGTTGGGTGTAGACCCTATCAAAGTAATGTTTCCTATGGCTTGATTGATTAGCCAAACTTATTTTGTGGGATGTGTTACGATTGGGTTGGATGCATGTTTGCTTTTCTTTCTCCTTTTGTTAACTTTGCAGCCACAAACTTCAATTTTTAATGCTTTGAATACTTTCATTGATGAGACAGCCATGGGCTTTTGTTATAGTTCTTTCCTTTGTATATTTGGGTTGTAGACATATCAATTTAATTTCTCTTTCTTTAGCTTTTGGGGTTCAATTTAAGTAAAAGGTTTTGAGATTAGGTAGTTATAGTAGATACATTAGTTGTTGTTTTGCATAACTTTCCTTCATTTGATTTTAATTTTAGTACCTACTAATGTAACAGTTTTGTGTCTTTGCTATGTTTAGGAAACCTTCATAGATTTTATATAGGATTTCAATTATTGTTTTTAGTTTAGATCACAATTTTTTTCTTCTAGTTACTTCATTTTGAAGTTTTAATAGTCATATTTTGTTTCCTTTGTTGTTTGAGTTTAGATTACATTTTCAACTTTTGAATTGATTATCACCTTTCTTTTATCATTTAACACTTTTTGGGATCAATTTCTTACTGTTTTTAGTAAGTTTTGGCATATTAGCATGAGTTTATTTCCTCCCTCTACATTGCATACATAAAAATTTCCAATTTTATTCCATGTTAACGAATCACCCAATTGGGGATATTTGATTTGTTTCACTTTATGTTTATAGTAGGCGTGAGTTGTAGTGATAGAGATATGAAAAAGCCATGCAGTGAGGTGGTGGTGTGAAGGTTTAATATGTGAGATGTGCATGTGCGTGATTTAATAATTGGGAGAGAGAAAAAATGGTTGCATGAGAAAACATTTGTCTTGTTAACTTTTTAAATAAAATTTTTGTTTTTGGTTATTCCCACAGTTTTTAATTTGCATATTTTTTTAGAAAACCAAACCAGTCAAACCAGAAACAAAACTATACATTTTATGAAACATGACATCATCCACAATCCAAATACATTTGAAAGTGTCTTGTAACAACAAGTCAATATCTTAATCAATACTATTGTACATCTAAATTATAAATTTGACACATGCTATCCTACCAAACTTTATGGATTTCGCGAAAATTGGTGTAGTACTCTTGTATGTCTGCAAAATAAGAGATTAATATATATATACAATAAAACTAATACACAATAGACTATAAATTCATAGACTCATATTACAAAAATAAGAACTTGGGAGCGTGAAAAACGAAGTGAATGAAATTGGGAGGATGCAAAGATACTCACATTCCCAAAAGTTACACAGTCCCACCACAATGCAACAATACCTGATAAAGAAAACAACCATAAAAACACAAGAAACAATAAAAAACAGGAGAAAAAAAATAAAAACAAAGAAAATCCCAACAAAAACCTAACAAAACACAAAACAACAACCAAAATCACAAAAACAATTATACAAAATGCGAAAAAAAAGGGGAATCGTGTAATTTTTTGAATTTCAACTAACCACCACATGGAGGGAGAACATAGCGGAGCACGACGGTCGCTTGCCAAAACAGGAGCAACGGTGGCGCGAGAGACTAACAGACAATGGAGAAGCTTTGTGTCGGGAAAATGAAGAGTTGCTGATGGCGTGGAATGGTGGCACAACAAAGGCTGGCGCGGTGGCTGCGTGGGACGAACCAGCAACTACTATGGAACCTAAATGACCACAACTACGTGGAAGGAGGCTCGACGGTGGCTGACGGTGTTAATAGAGGCTGGACAATGATCGTTGTGGACGGCTGCAGCGCATTCAGATGAGAGAAAACGCAAATGTTACGTTGTAGAAGACGAAGAAAAGTGCATTCACGTTTTGAATCCCTAACTTAGTATATTGCCTTAGTTCAATTTTTAACCGAGGTAAAATAGTGATTTTTGGCCTCGATTCAATTTTAACCGAGGTAAAACAGTGATTTTTGGCCTTAGTTCAATTATAACCGAGGTCAAGTGTTAATCTTCTAGTTAATTTTTTGCTTCAAGTTAGGGAAACTAAAGCCTAAAAGGCTTTATGGCAGCGGGTCTACTGACACCGAGGCAGAAAAGTAGATTCTGCTTCGGTTATTGAGGGAATCGAGGCAGAAAAGCTGGCAGGAATTGCAAAAATGCCACCGCGCCATTATATGTTTCAGTTTCTTGATAACCGAGGCCTATAACGTAAGTTAAATAGTCAAAACTGCACTAGTGTTGGAATAATTTATGTATTTAGATCACTACAAGAAAAGTGCCTATTATCTACGAATTTTTTTTCGTAAATAAAATTTTTTTATATACAAAAACTTTTCGTAGATAAAAATATTGTTTGTGAGTAACAACGAAATATACTTACATACAGCAATTTCGTAGGTAATTATAACATACTTTAGCAAAAAATTTTCATACGAATAATTATCTATGAAAATAAGAGTAGAAAATAATAATTATAAAAAAATATAAAAATTAGTATGAAAAAATATTATCTACGAAAAGAATTCGTATGTAAATATTATATAATTTTTTTAATTAAAAATAATACACTATTTACGTAGGTTTTATTCCCTCTCTATCTATCGATCTTCCCAAAACCAAACTCTGCAAATCCTTACTCTCAGCTCTAACGCTCTCATAGGCGAGATCACTGCCAATTTATCAAACCTCACTTTCCCCTGCTACCTCGACCTATAGAAGAACCAATTCTCCGGTGAGTTCCGTCCGAGTCACACTCGCCTCACTCGATTCATTTGTTTGGATCTCTCCTCCTACAACGTCACCTATCAAATTCCTTTCATCCCAGCTCCGTCTCTGTCTCCCTCCTCCAATTTAACATCGGTCATGACGCATAAGAAGTCCAAGAAGTTCTCCACGGGCGCCATTGTCGCAATCATTGTCGGGTCAGTCTCATCGCGGCGTTGTTGTTATGTCGTCAGCAAAACTGCCAAAGCCTGTTGCGGAGGCATGTGCCGTGCTGGTGGAGGCGGGGCCGTTGTCGTCGAAGGAGAACATCACCGGGGGTTGAGTGGAGGCGGAAAGAAACAAGTTGGTGTTCTTTGAAGGGGGATATACAGTTTCGATTTGGAGGATTGGTTGAGGTCTTCGACGGAGATGTTGGGGAAGGGCAATTTGGGGACTTCGTACAAGGCGATGTTGGAGGAAGGGACGATGGTGGTGGTGAAGAGTTCAAGATGTAAACAGAAGTTCTAGGGAAGATTAAGCACGATAGTGTGGTGCCTCAGGTTGTTTTCTCTCCTTCACGGTAGCATATTCTTGTTCTTATCCAACACCTACCCAATTCCTTTTCTGTTTGTTCATTTTTCTCTGCTCAATTGTGTTTATAGGTAAATATTGAACTCAAATGCAAATCAAATTGATTGTTGTAGTTTAGGAACACCATACTTAGTTTGCTCTTCGCGGAACAGGCCAACAAGGAGAATGATGAGGTTTATACACATGTTACTTTGCTTCCTCAGCCCGAGGTTGGTTTTCATTTGAAGTTGTTTATGTTTTGGTGTGTTTCTAACTTGTAAGGGTTGAAATTTGGTGCTTCTTTAGGGGGAACTAGTAAATATTTTAGCTTCTTTCATTGCTTAATTAGAACAAGGGACAGTTGTCTCTGGCTTAAAATGTTAGAAATTCACATCAAGTAGTTCTGAATACACTGGATTCTTTTCAGTTGGAAGGAATGAATTTAGAGGGCAAAGAACTTGAGGAATTTGGAGCAGAAGAAGAGGGAGATGAAAGATCACCAACTAAATCAACCCCTCACATGCTCTGCAAAACACTAATTGCCTCGGATACTAGCACACATGGGGGCTTCTTTGTTCCTCGTAGAGTTGCTGAAGACTGTTTTCCTCCTTTAGTGTGGCATCTTTCATAGCATAATATTAAGCATTAACACTTACAAAAAAGAAATGAAAAGTAAAATTAATCAAACTTCTTACATAAGTTAAAATAAACTTTTGATGCATCTCAACTGTTGCAAAATTTAGATAACAAAGATTCTATTAGAGTGCATAAATTTGATTGTATATCCTTGATTAAGTTGGTGAACTATTCTTTTGCAGGATTATAAGCAGCAGAGGCCTTCACAAGAGATTATTGCCAAAGACCTGCATTGCCACTGTACAATTATTCTCATTGACACGTATCCGTTCTACAATGTCAGATCATTGTTCCGTTAACGGCGTTTCTGAAAATTTAACGGGATGGACCACATTGATGCCAATTAACTAATTTGGGTACTAAATAGATACAAAGTTAAAAGCGGGTACCATTTAGACACATTGAAACGAAACTGGGTACGTTGCAAATAATTATACCTATAATCTATAAAGAAGAGGATTTTGTTGCTCGCGTCAAAGAGATTACGTCAGGCAATGGAGTTGAAGTAGTCTATATACCTTTGAGGTAGTACCTATTCTATTCTATGCTACACCCAAATTAAATTTCAAAATTAGAGACTTGATAATTGAGTAGAAAACTAGAATGATTAGGATTAGATTGCA
>Ga0209589_1000814_pt1 | contig 47073 bp, 18 predicted proteins | sample CowpeawhiteBW_FD_187525 | JGI IMG/M metagenome (GOLD analysis project Ga0209589, IMG submission 187525) | Root nodule microbial communities of legume samples collected from California USA - Cow pea white BW (SPAdes) (version 2) | ecosystem: Host-associated > Plants > Roots > Nodule | place: USA...
ACAATGTTGCAAGAGGTGGACATTGATGAAGTTAGTAATTTCTTTAATATTTTATTCAAAAATAAACTACAATATAAATTGGTAGTGATTTTTTATTTGTTTGTTTTTCAAGAATCAATCGGAGAAATGAGACTTGTTGATCTAAGCACTAATTATGGTTAAATATTTATTTTTTAAAATATTTTTGTAAATACCCGCGGATACCCGTGGATACCCGCGGATATGAAAAAAATAGACGGGTACCCGCATAACGGATACCCGACGGATATGGGTACGGGTACGGGGCAAATATTTTTCCAGCGGGTAGGGTACGGGGGAACTACTACCCGTACCCTGCCCGCCCCGTTGACATCCCTAGTTGTAATTCATCAGTAAACTTAAATTGCTTTAAAAAAAATTCTACTATCCATAAATTATGTTTCCCGATAATTAGCGATTTTTTAATATTTTATTTATTGTTATGATGACTATTTTTTAGTTAAGTTGCTAACATTTTGAAATTTAACAAATTTATGATATGAATAAAGACCGAAATTTTATGAGTTAAACTTAAAACATATAATAAATGTCACCTATAACAGTATACATCAAATATTTGATGAGATAAATTATATTAACTTATTTAAAAAGAAAATCTAAATTAAAATTATTTAAAATAGTAAGAGCAAATTTAAAAAATTATGATTTTAATAATAGTAATGAAATATAAAACTTAAATAATATTATATATGTGGAATAAATTATTCTTTTCATATCATCCATATGTGAGTCTTGGTCAAAATTGTGATACAAATATTCTGATTCTGTGTAATCTGTACCATACCAATATATATTCCCATAACAGTTTTGAAACTACTCAAAAAGATAAAAAAAATGGTGTAGATGGACGAATCCAAAACTTTTGGTACAACATCAACTATTCCAATTCAATTAACTTTTGGAGAACCAAAAGAAAAGATTATGTTTCTTTTTTTTCTTCTACTTTATTTTCTAAGCATAAGAACTTCAAATAAAGAAGATACAGAGCGTGATGCAAAATAAGTTCAGAATCATTCAGGCCGAAAGCAATTTAAAAGTTTTTTTTTTTTTCACAGTAGATTGTTATTATTTTTTACCCATACCAAGATAAAAATTACGATTTTTAAGACTTAGGAATAACTAAAATATGTTATTTAATAAATTTTTTTATTTATTATCACAATAAATAATTCAATAAAAATGTTTTTGAGAAAGTTAGATTTTCACTCTCCTATAAAAATGTATTTGAGAAAAATGTGGTTAAAAATCATTCCCAGAAAATTTGATTTCGTGGATATATTATTTTTTTAATACTTTCCCAACTTCGTAATTCTGAAAAAAAAAAAAACTAATTTCTTATTCTACTAAACGTGGACTTTTTTTTTATCTATTTAACAAATCAAATTTAAACAGAGAAGAAAGTGAAATGAGGAAAGATACTAGAAAACCTTTATCCCACATGCAAAGATATATATATATATATATATATATATATATATATATATATATATATATATATATATATATATATATATATATTCACGATGATATTAGGTGTCAATTAGTAAATTATATTACTTTGGCCATTAAATTATCAAAAATTAAAGAATTTAAAAGTTAAATGATTGCTTTGTCGCCTCACTTTATATTAACCAATGATATATTATTTGTTATATAAGTAAATAGCTAATATTTTGAATTTCGTATCTATGAATTTGAGTTAAAAAAATGATGGAATTTGTGTAAAATTTTATATAGATAATAGCACATAAAATCAGTGATTTTGATTTAATAAAATTATATCATAAGAAAATTAAATTGTATTTTAGATAGGATTTGTAGTTGTTGGTATGGTTTGGATTTCTTACTCGATAAGTAGTAACTTTTACAATGGCCAATATATCACAAGTATAGACAATATTATCATTGTTACAAATTGTTATTACAATAAAAAGTCTGAATTTAATAAAAATAGATAAATGGAAAAAGATATAAGTAAGAAGAATCTACAAATATAATGTGTAAGTATGGGGTTAAAAGTTGAATTGAATTAACTTATATTAAAAATAAAAAAGAATAAAATAATTTTAGAATTTTATGAAAATAATAAAAACATTTTTTATAGAAGAATATATTAAATATTAATAATCAAGAGTAATTGACTGAAACACTATATTTTATGATTTTTCTACATACATCAAGAAGAATATGTTTGGACCATTTTCTTTATAAAATAAGAAAAAACACTAAAAATTAAAATAAAACAAAAAATTCCTTTATATATTAAAATTAATTTAACCATAAATTAAAAAAATTAAATTCACTATATAAGATAAAATGCACTTTAATTTTAATTAATAAAAAAAATCTTTCTTTTTTTTCCTAGAAATTCTTAGGGAGAAGTTTTTATGAAAATCTAATTACATGTATACATACACTATTAAATTTATTTCATTTTAATTATATATGAAAATCCCCATCAATTAAATATATGGTTAAATTATAATATTTCAGTAAAATGCAAAATTTACCTTACAAGTTGATTTGATTTTATAAGATTGAGTTAAAAATTCTACTATAATGATAATAGAAATTATTCAAAAACCATCTTGATTAAGTTTATGGAGGTTGTTGTGCCACTCTTGAGTTCTTGTTAACTCAACCACAAATACTTAGTCTCACAATTAAGATGTTCATTCACCAACTTATAAACCAATGTTAGAATGCTGAATTAGACATAAACTCATTTACCAAAAAATATGTAATTTTTACAAGTTCTAAACAATTTTTTTATTTATTTTTGGAACCATCCATATTTTCTCACTGTCCTTGAAGGTTTCTTCCTTTCCTCATCTCTATCTTTTAATATTTGTCTCATTCTCGTTTCCTCTCAGCAATTTTGGTAATCATCAAAGTTTTCTTTTCACTACTATTGTCTGATTAATTATTGTTTTTAATCTTACTAGATAATTTCAAATTTGGTTGTGATTTGAGTGCATTATTATTAGTTGAAATTAATAATGAAAAAAATTATTTTTAAATGCAATCTCTGTTTTCATTACATATATGTGATCAATGAAGAATAAGCAATAAAAGAGGACAAAGAAAAATAGCTAGATGACATTACTTTTCCACATGGCTTTTCTTTTCAAAAGATTAATTTTAATTTATGAAAAAAAAATACTATAGCTTAGAAAATAAGTAAAAACATAAAAAATGTAAAAGAAAAATCTAAATGACTTGTTCAAAGGTGGTAAACTCTCACTATTTAATTAAGAAAGAAATCGATACCAATAAGGTTATTCTCCCTCTTTGACTACTATTTGTATGTAGGTTTAATTTATCACCATACTTGTTTGATTTTATTAACATGTTCTATTAAACTATATCCATGCTAGTTTGATCAAGCAAACATGTTCTATTAAAATTATAAAATTGATAGAGCATAAACTTTGACAAATATTATTTGTAGTGTACATGAATACATAATTACACGTTTCAATAATTCATTACTAAAAAAATTCATATTTCTTATCAATTTTGTTTTGAATTTTTTTTCATAAAAAATACTTATAAATTTTGTTATGAAAAAAAATATGCAGGAAATTGCTGTCAATTTTTTTGCAAAATATTTTGTATAAAACACTTTTCGTAAAAAAATTTGTAAGAAATACTTGCAAATTTCATAATTTGATAAGAAATAATTGCTCATGAAGGAATTACGTGCCAATTAAAGTAATAGAAAAAAAAAATATTTTCTTGCAAATTTGTTTAACAAATTTATAAGAAAATTCTCATGTAATATAAGAATTTTTAGTAGTGATTGAAATTTTTACATGCTAGAATTTTATGGTTATGATGGATTTAATTTGGTCATTTTCAATCCAAAAGACTAGTGGAAATTAGGAAGTGACTTCTAAAATGTGGATTAATTAAGTACACAATAATATCTTGTCACACTAAGATAAAGTGACACCTTGATATAATAGTAACATGCAACCATATTATTTAGAAAATAATGAATTGCAGTTGAATAAATGCAAGTTGCATTAGTTGAATAAAAGATTGACCAATTTTTTTAATTCATTCTTCCACATGGATTAACTATGAATGAAAGACTATATTTTCATTGTGTTATTTGTTTCAACAAAAATATGAGATGAAAGTTATAGGAAAATATCTTTTATGAAATGGTGTTTATGTTCAAAATTTAAACCTTGAACGTTAGCTAATATTATATCCGATATTAAAAACATTACAACATCAATCTAAAAGGAATTGAAATATTTCGAACATCAAATGTTGAAGTAATATTAAAAAATTCATTCTTTCAATTATACTTATCTAATATCGATTTTGAATTGAAAGGTTTATTGACTCAATGTTAAATGAATGTTTTAATGGCGAAAATTATATTAAAAAGGTAATTAATTAGGAAATAATGGAAGTCGTAATTTGCAATTTTTTTTTAATGAAATAGATGAAAGAATAAGGTAATTATAATCTTGATATATAAATATTTAAATCGATATGTCTATAATGCAATTTACAACCCTAATTTTTTTGGACGTACTAACATTTTCCTTCTATTACTTACACACAGCACATTGCATAGTGACCAATTTTATATTTTACGAAGAATGTTAGAAAAGACTTGAAATTATCTCACAGAAATGTCAAAGGAAATTTTGACGAAGTATTTATTGACTTGTAGTGGTATCTATAAATAACTAACATATATTTCTGGTGTTTACGGATAGAGAAAAATATTGGCTAAAATATTCTTTATTATAATGACGATAAGTTTGTTAATTTTTATTAAAATTTAGCAAATTATATTTTTTATTGATTAAAAGTAAAACTATTTACATGAAATGTGCACATACAAGTTGATCTCGTAACGGATGCTCTTAAATTTCGATAAAACAATAAAATTTAAGTTAAAAATATTTAAAATTATAAAAAATATAAATAAATTATAAATTAAATTTATAGTAACAGTTTTAAAGTAAGACATTGTCTCTCAAACATGCAATCAAATTCGTTTAACTATTTCTACATTTTAATGATGATCTATTCGACACTCAATACAAAAACTAATATTAAAATAATATTACACAAACAGTGTACTATATATAGTTGATACATTATTAGTATTTATTCTTATTGTTTTTAACTAAAATCTGATTTTCCTTTTCTTCCTTAGTTTGTATCCATCATTTTTATTCCCCTATTGCATGTTACGTTGATTACGGGCTTGTAATGAAACCACCCATCTCCATCTTATCTTTCTTTTTGTCCAGTATTTTCAAAGGGAATTGCCCCTTAGAAGGATAAGCCAATCAATCAAAGCCACCCCTTTAAAGACCACAATTTTGTAGAAAAGGGAACACCAAAAATCGTAGCCCTAACAATTTTGTTTCCCTATTTATGGTGCTTTGCTTTCATGATGACATAATCAAGTAGCATAAGATCTATATAATCAAGAATAAGATTTTATATATTATAAATTTGTTTTATCTTTGATTAGATCTATTCTTAGAAATGTCAAAATGAGTTTCAATCCGTGAACCAACTCAACTCACCACTGTTTGAGTCGGGGTGTGTTGAGAAAAATTCATTTTTTTCAAAAGTTGGTTGAATTCAACTCGACTCACTTAACTCACAAGTTAAATAGGTTTGAGTCAGGTTGAAGGTGGTTGACCCACTTAAGCCACCAACATCTTTTTACAATTTTTTTTTTTACTTTTTTAAATAGTTATTTACTACTCCTAATTATATAGGTTCATAATTTCATATATTTAAATGCTAGAATGTTGTTTAATAATATTTGAATAGTTTTAATGTTCAATTAATTTGATTGTCAAGTTATATACATTGATACTTTTATCTTTAACTACAATCTTTATAGTAAATTACTCAAACAACCTTCTTATAAACAAATTTTTCTAATTAGCATGGCAAAAATGTGTAATTTATTTATTTATATTTTGTTGAATAGCATGACAAAAAATGTGTAATATTAACCATATTTTTTTGGAGTATATGGACACTTTCTTGGAAATAACTCATCATATATTAGTGGTGAGCATGATAAAGAAATGTGATAATCGTCTCATGGGTTGCTTAAAAAATTATTTAAATATTTGAATACAAAAAAATAAATACATAAATAATTTTTTTATGTGGGTTGGTGAGTCAACCGACTTAACCTACTAACCCGTGGTGGGTTGAGTCGGGTTGCAAAATTTCTAACTCACCATAAAGTGAGTCGGGTTGGGTTCAGTCGTAAAGCATAATTTGAAAACCATTATTTATCTATAATTGATTCGAGATATCTAATTGAAAAAAAATAAATACTATGGACAACCTGAGTTGGCTGGCCTTAAAGGTTGGGAACTAAGAGGGACATATGAGTCGGTGGGTGGGTTCATGCTTCATTCATTAAAATAAAGAAAAACAATTGAAAAGGTGGTGCGTGTGAGACATCAAAAGTAGAACTGAAGTAGGGTGAGGTTGTGTTGTTGTTTGTTGTGTTTTATTTCTGAATTTTGAATTTTGTGAGAGTGAGTGCCACTCCATGTTTCTGATCACACTTCAAGTGGTGGTGGGGAACTCCAAGGAAAATACTAGATTGCAGGAAAAGGAAAAAAAAAAACACACACAAAAAAAAAAATAGCGACGGTTCTCAGAGGTGTGACTTGAAAAGGTTTCCAAAAGGACAGAGTCAACTAGGTGATATCTTTTCCCACTTGGCTTTTTCATTTTCTCTGTCAAAGGTGTAACCAAACCTACATCATCATCATTATCATAATTGAAAATCGCTTTTCCGAGGGGTGTTTCAAATCATCAAATTTGGCACCAATTGTTACGTATGCTATAGAATAGTGGTTTCATTAGGGACTTTGACCGGAGTAATGGCTTCGCAAGGTTCAACATTTGGTCATAAATTGTGGGATTTATTTGGCTCCATTTGAAAAAAATGTTATTTTCCTATGTTTGTGGCAATGTATGATTTTCCACTGCTTCTCCTTCGACATGTCAGGTGAGAAATCACTTGTGACGGAAATTAATCCAAACATGTCATTTTTTTTCTTGGTTGAGTTTTGGGTGTGATAAGTCAAGGCACCTTTCACATCAAACATTAAAAGTGAAACTCCCACCTCATAACCAATTCATTCTTTTAGGGATAGTTTGGTTGGTGCATGTCGATCAAGAATTCGATTTATCAAATTTTGCTAATTAAAAGAATTATAATATATAAAAATAGGATACAATTCTCGTCTTAAGTTAGATATAAATTTACTTACTAAAATCATATATCTGTGCTTCAAAATTTATCTTAATCAAATTATTTAAGATTATTATGTTATCGTTATCGAGTTCTTTTTGGTATGAAAGTAAATGGATAAATATGTTTTTAGTTTTTAAATTTAGACGTAAAATTAGAATTCGTTCATGTCTTAAACTTTGATACATTTTAGTTTTTAAATTTTAAAAGTAAATGTATATAGTTCTCCTAATATAATTGTATTAATTCTTTTCTACGTGTCAAACATGTGTTAGGATGACGTTTGAGTTGTTTGTACTGTTTTAACATGTTTCAGTTCATGTTAATCTAAAACACTGTTTAATAAGCCCAAAAAAAAATAATGTCATTAGATTAAAAAGACTATATCAATTAATGTTTAAAATTTAAGGATCAAAATATATCAAAGTTTCGGAAAGAAATAAATTTCACTTTCGTAAGTAAGTTTATTGACTATAAAAACATACTTAACCCTCGGCTTAACCATGTGAAAAAATACATTTTTTTTCCAATCTTCATTAGTCACCTTCTATCTACAAGAGAAAGAGGAGTATCTATATGAGCATTTAAATATCTGCATTAGAAGCCAAAATGAGACATAATTGATCTTTAATGTGGCAGAGCATTGATGTCATTCTTTTTCTATAAATTACGTGAATGTTAACCAGAATTTGACTACCTTTTTATCTAGGGTTTTCAAAACCTCTCCTCAAGTTGATTTGAGGACCAATTTCCATTTAAATGGGTAGAAAGTAGAGCCAAACTTGTTTTATAAGTCAAGCAAAGTACACATAGCATGGGGTTGAACTCAATTGCCCATGTGAAAAGATTAGGTCACTGCCAAACTTTAAAGACAATTGCCCTTAGCTAAATTAAACTAATCTCACAATTACATGAATCATACTGTTTCTTGGTTGAACAAAGGATCAAAGGTACATCGTCTATAGAACAAAATTTATTATAAAGTCACAAGTTTAAACCATTTTTTAAGCTCAAATTCTCTGCCTAGTTTCAAATGAACTATGCCTGCAAAATTCTCTTTCAGATATATACAAACTCAGGAAAAAGAAGTCAAACACAAATTATGGCTGTTACTCGTACATATTTCCTTCATGATGTGGCTTACGACCTAACAACCACTACTTACAAAATTCACAGAGAAAAAAAGAAAGACTAATTGCTTTTGATGGCGTATTTCTTCTGTACTCACCTAACATATTGAGCAACCCCATCGCACTAAACACAATTTTTGAGAACCGTGGAGCATCCCATGTGTGAAAATAGTTATATTAATGAAAATTATTAAATATGGTTTTAACCCTTAAATTTGGATGCAAAATTATAAAATTCGTCTTTTTCTCAACCTCTGATATATTTTAGTCTTTGAACTTAAAAAATAGATATGTATATTTAACCAAATGACATTAATTTATTTACGTGTTAAATAATAACTTTTCAGACTGACATTTGAATTGTTTAAATCATTTGACATGTTCCAATTCAAATAAAAAAATTAATATTGTTGGGTTAAGAGGATTATATTCATTCATTTTTTATGTTTGGGGACTAAAATATATCAAAGTTTGGGACGTAGACGAATTCCAAGTTCATATCCAAGTTTAGGGACTAAAATCATTAACTCAATGCAAAATGGTAAAAGTAAGAACATGATCCTCAACTAGTGTTAAGGGTTCTACATCGACCATAGATAAGACAAATTTACAGTATATAAGTGGATGAAAACTTCATCTTACAAACTGATTTTATAAAATTGAGTTATGTTTAAGGTTTCCTTAAGATAAATATTATAGTCATCCGAATTTATTCTAACAAAATTTATTATTTATTGGATCTATTGTGCCATTCATTATCGAATTACCCATTATATAAGTGAATGGAGAGAATTCATCGAAGGAAACCAGTGTTGTTTCCCTTCTTTACTGTGTTTTCTGACTGGTTAACCTAAAAGAGCATAATTAGTGAAATAGTGTTGAGCCAAGTGAAAGAAAAAGTACATGAAAAATGGGTAGACAAGGTGTCCTACTTGGAGTTGAAATTGAATCACTCTCCTTATTTTCAACTCTCTTTGTTAAATAAACTATTTTATTGGCTGCTGTGATTCTTGGTGTGCACTAAATTAAAGGGTTGCCTTGGGTTCACTCCACAAACACCATGATTCCATGCCCCTCTCTTACACTAAAGTCATCTCTCCACTAGTTAAGCCGTGTAAGTGTATATCACACTATCACGTGTGATTGTTTCCCATAACAAAGATGCTTAGGACTACTATTTATGAATTCATCAATGGCCCCATCAAATGCCATTGTCCATTAACAACCAGTCACCAGATCAAGCAGTAGCATCTCCTGGTCTCGCAACATTTGGAAACTTTCCACCCTCAACTTTACTTCATACCCTTTTGTTTTTTCTTTCGGATTCTTTCGAAAATTAAGCTCAGATCAGTTCTTCATTATTGGTTCTTTCTCTGATGGGAAAGTTATTCATTGTTCACTTTGGTTCAATGAAGTGTGATGTCATTTGGACGTAATCATAAATTATGGATTTTGATAACCTTTCTAAATACAAAATGTTTTTTTTTTACCTTAAAAGGGTTTATTACTGAAATACATTTTTTTTAACATTTAGTGAAATACAAAAAGTATTTTAGAGTTGTTTTTTTGTTTATAAATGAAACAATTTTGTTGATGTGTTATTGTGAGATAAAAAAAGAAGATTTAATCGGTTGGAAGTCCCACCTCGACTAAAAATAAAACACATGGTATATAAGTGAGGTGCAAACCAAACCTCACCTTACAACTCGGTTTTAATGTTTTAATTTTGTGGAATTGAATTAGACTTAAAGCCTACTTTTCTAATACAATCAAACAATATGGGATTATATTAGTTTCAAGAGTTTATCTTTTCACTTAAGCAAATATATAATTAATTTGACGACGAGAAGAGAAGATGTAAAGAATAATTTTCCTTTAAATGTTACAATTTTTCTCCTTAAGTAAAACAAGATCATTGCATATATTCTTCACTTATGGGAAGAGTTACGAATATGAACAGTTCATAAATATATTCTATTTGAACTTATGACCATTCTGATTAACAAGGATAAAATCTAAGGGAGAGGTTATAAAACTTTTAGCAAACAAAATAGCTAGAGTTTTTAAAACAATTTAACTCATCAAAGGTTGTTTTCTAAAGAAAATATAAGTACCTAATTTCATTTTTTATTAGGAGTTAATGTGTTAAAACTTAATTTTAAATTTATTCAATGTTTATTTGATTGATGCTGTTCTTTTGTATATGTTTTATGTTGATGTTAGTTTGATCACATTTTACTTAATATTTGATTAATATTGAAAAATGTTTTAAAACATACATCTAATTGTAATTAATATATGAATATATTAATTTTATTTAGACATATTTGAAACTCATTATCACATGGTTGATTGATTCGTTATTCAATTTACGGTTTTTCTTATTGGGAGTTAAAATTCAAATAAGTTAGTGCCTTGATGGTATGATTGAAATTTATCATAAGAAATGTACTTTTAATTAATTTATAGAATATGTGATTTTTGAAAGATCTAAACATTTTCACATGGTAGTTTATCGCATCTCATCTTTCAACTTAATTCTCAATTAGTCACACAAGTGTAACATTCCATTCTATGTGTATCAGTGTCGGGTAAAACTAATATAGACATATACATTATATATGTCACTGTTATTTGCAAGATTCTGAAAAATTATACTAATTAAAAAATAAATAAAGAGGATTAGATAGGCAATTTGAGTAAAGTTAAGTTATTTTTGTGGGGTGAATAGAATGCTCGTTGAGCAACTTTGTGGGGTATATAAGTTGTAGAGAGTAGTTCCTGGACGAGAATATAAGGTTTCGCTGGGCGAGAAGAGTTGTAGAGAGCCATTGTTAGGTGAGTTAGGAGTACGGTTGGGGGAGAGTGAAATTTTTAAAACGGAAAAAACAGTTTTCAGAAATTTTGATGAAATATGAAATTTAATAAATAATTATTCAATTAAAATATTATAAATGGAAACCTTAAAGATTTTTAGGGTGTAACAACGGTTGAATACGTCGAATTTGGCCCATGAATCTCAGAAGTTATCTTTAATTGTTTTTATGAGTTTTTGGCACTTGAATCTTGTAGAGAATCCCGTGTTTGATGGGTTAAAGGTTTCCTATTAATAGATGAGGTAGGTAGGGGCCAAGGGTTGGAAATCAAAAGCGTTTTAGTGGCTTAGAGTGAAAAACATGAAATTTTTAAGAAGGACGTGTAGGAGGAAGCAAACTGAATGTTGAAAACGTGGCTTTGATTAATTTTGAAAATGAAGGTGTGAATTTTGTGAAACATGAACATGAGTTTTGATTTATGTTTTTAATGGTATTGATTTTATTGTACGGTGATGTTTAAACGAGTTTTATGTGAACTATGTTGAGGTTTTTGATAACTAATTTGGGGTATGAGAGTTGTTTCATTGAGTAGGTTTGAAAATTGAGAAAGGTGATATTTTTTAAGCAAGTGATGATTTTTGTGAGGTTATTTTAACTTGTGTTTCGTGAGGTTATAAAATTGTGATTACAAAACATTTTTTTTTTTTATGAATTGCCCAAGTATTTTGGGTGCGTGGATTAAAAATATGTATTCCTCTATAAATATGTGATATTGATATTGGTTTCACTATAGTTGGGGAGACCCCTCTTTTTAGCAATTTTTGTTTCACCATAGTCGAGGAGGTTGCTCTTTTGATTGATTTGTTCTACCATAGTCAGAGATGCTACTCTTTTGAGCGATTTGTTCCACCATAGCTAAAGAGACTGCTTTTTAAAACAACTTGTTCTACCATAGTTGGGGAGTATGTTCATTGAGTGTGATTGTTCCATTAGTCAGAGAGGTTGCTCAATGAGAGTGATATTGTTACATAGTCGGGGAGCCTACTAGGAAGAATGATGATTTAATGGGAAATTGTGCGGCATATTTAGTTTGTTTACTTGTTTTATTGGATTTTGTTTTCGGTATCTAAATTTTTGGATTTTGGCTAAAACTATTGAGTTTTGAGTGAGTTTCATTTTCTTTATTAGAAATAAGATATGTGAAGGTGATCCAAAAAAAAGTTGGTCTAGGAAACATAAGGATTTTAAGTTAGTCTGTTGTGTCTCATTTCGTGTTTTTGGTAGTCTACCTAATGAACTTCCATATGTTTTACTTTTAACAAAGAAAAAGATTCTTGCAAAAGTTATTCTTTTAGATGCCGTGAAATTTAAATTGTGTGAGTTTATTTTAAAACTAAGGTATTTGCTTTGTGATGTTAGCTTATCCTTTAATTTTATTGTGTTTTTGTACTGCGGTGAGCAGAGGATATCTCAATTGGGGATGCACAATAGTGAAGGATAAGAGTTGGACAAGATTATTAGATGTTGGACATTCTTAGATTTTTTTTTTATTTTACAGTTTTGTTAAGTTAATAAAGTTTTAGGATATAAGACATGGATATCTTTTTATTTTGAGTTTTAATAAAGTAGCGACCATTTTATTGTAAAAGCAAATAATTGAAATATGATATGCGTGGTTATAAACATAGAAAAACGAGAAAAGAAATTGGGATGTTACAAAGTATCATGTATAATCATAATAATTAAAAAAAATATATTTAAGGATGAACTAATTTAATCTAAAATATTGAACACATGCTATCACACCTCATCAACACGCATCATAGATTACACAAATACATCATCAATTAACAATGAAACATTGTCGCTAAGATATTGAAATCTTTAGTTACATCTCAATGCATAGTATAACCGCCACATGATGTCTTTCAGAAGACTCACATTCATATTAAGCATGTCCTAATAAATATTAACAGCTACCCTAAGTCAAGTAGTTTATGCACCTACTTATCCAAGCCTAATGCATAAATATTCTTTTAACTTCTCACCACTTCTCACAACTTAGTTTTTGAAATTTGATGCAAAATTGGAATTCATCCTTGTCCGAAATTTTGATACATTTTGATCCTCAAAATTTTTAAAAATGAATAGATATAGTCCTTCTAACCCAATTATGTTAATATTTTTTTACGTGTCAAACGTGTTTTCCAGTTGACATTGAAGCGGGAACGTATCAAATGATGTAAATAACTCAAATGCTAGCATGAAACACATTTCACACATAAATAACTCAAACACATTTCACACATCAAATGATGTAAATAACTCAAATGCTAACATGATATCTTCTTTACATAGTGATCTAACATGCTTAATACTATTGCATAAGGCTTAACACCCTGCCAAATATCGCATAAAAGATGCACCCATAAAGAGCAACGCACACTCATAAAAGGCCACACATGCATAAAGGGTCCTATATCATAAAGATATCTTCTTTACATAATGATCTAACATGCTTAATACTATTGCATAAGGCTTGACACCATCCAAAATATCCCATAGAAGATGCATCCATAAAGAGCCACACATCCATAAAAAGGTCACATATCATAAAGATATTGTATTACACACGCACACACACACACACATAAGTATGTATGTATGCACACATCTACAAAAGGATTACACGTCTATAAGAGCATAGGGCACATATCACGCATATATCCTCGTCATATATACCACAACAATGATTTCACCTTTATTATACTCATCATGAATATCAAATCTCAATAACTAATTTCATACATCATACATCAATATCACACTCTATCATTGCTTAAACAAGCTTCTCTCCCCCTCAACTAGAAATAAGCTCCCTCCCTTAATCTATATTGGACCACTTGAGCAAGATACCTCAAAATATCTTGATTAATTGAATATGTCTTGTCCTTACTTAAGCATCAATGATCACATTTGAGTGTCCATCGCTTGAGCAATACCTAAATGTTGGATTTCGTCCAATAAGTTCTACAATTTCACTCACCATTCCAATAACATTTGAGTGATTATGTCATCGCTTAAATGTCTTGACATATTTTCATGAGTTTTCAATATTCCAATTTGTATATTGGATCCTCGGAAAATTTATATTTCCCAATCCTTCTAGCTTTCTATAGAAGTATTCATTCACGTTGCAACATTTTAATTACCTTCAATGTGTTAATTTCACAAGAAATGGTAAAGAAGATATGTATAACTTAACTTTTACCTTTGATTTGATCATATAACTTTAACTTTTAGTTTTTATACTTCAAAGTAGTTTATTTTAATTTGTAAATACATTATTTTTAATCTATGCAATTTTAGAGGATGAAAAGTAAAATAGAAAACTAACACTGATATGTATATGCATGAACTAAAAATTATTGAATTGATATTTATAAGAATCAAAATAAATAATTCTTCAGTGAGAAATCTAAAGGAAAAGTTTATAAAACTACAAATCATTAAGCTTGAAGTTAATATTACTATATTATAGCTAAAAGACATAGGGAGATTAAAATTAACATGACTGTAAATACACAAAATGTACATCCATGTGCATACACTTTCATTAAAGAAATTATTACATGATCTGAAATTATATGATTTCAAGAATCTTTATATAACAAATTATTAACTATTTTTTCACTCATTCAAACACAGTTACTCACCACACATATACAAACCTTCATCAGCAATACACATAATTTATATAAACAAAGTAATAATCTTAAATTATGAATGAGAATATGTGTGCATATATTGTAAAAATGATCAAATCCATATACTATTTTTCTAAAGTTTGATGAGTAATATTAGGAGTTTGTGTACTTTTTATAGATTTGGCAAGACCTCAAGCTTGTAACAATGGAATTATGGAGGTCTTCTCTTGACCAATTTGGAAATACTAGTAGACTCATGAGAAGGCAAACAACACAACCTATGATAATGGTGTATACATGCTCATGTGCAATCTTTAATACATTATCAACCTGACAACTGCCTCAAATCCCATAATTGCCAAAAATGGCAAAAGGAAAACATTATGAAACCTATTATATACTTGTAATATCCAAAGGCAAGGGTAGTTGCAAAATTAAGAGCCAAACCTGTGTTTGCTCTGTTGGGTGATGAGACTAAGGAACAAGAGAAGCAACTTCCGTAAAAGAAGAATCCTTGTTGGGCACCTCCTTGACTCTCACCCGACCACTAGCGTCCTTATTCCAAAATAAGGAAAACCCCTCAAAATCAAATCCAAACAAATCAATGTTCAAGTTAAAAAACCCCTCAAAATCCAACAACATTATCCAACTCACACTCACACCAATACATTTTGTACCTTGAAGGCCCTTAAGAATGTGATGGACTGTGAGCATTGCAAACACAAGCGATGACAAAGCATTGGCTAACGAGCATTGCCTGACGACCAATGGCCGACGAGCACCAGCCCACGAGTGATGACGAAGATGACGAGATTTGGAGAATGCCGATGACGAGATCAATCATGCTTTAAGAACGCCATGTTTGAAGTCGAAAACAAAAACGAATTGGGGATGAAGTCATGCTTAGGTTTGGGAATTAGGGGAAAACGTAGAGTGACTATAAAACCTGGGAGGGAAAGGCCAAAAAGATGAGGGAGGATGAAAAATGTATTATAATTTGTCGAGGTCACAAACCTCTTCAGAAAACAATTAAAATCCCCACTTTTCCTAGCTTTTAGACAACTCAAAGGAGTCATCTTAAATAATGTTACTTTGTGGAGGGTTTTTATAACCTCCGCAAAATAATTCTCACTAAATAATAATTTTTTTGTAGTGTTGAACGACGCATTGAAGAGAAATAAATGAGAGTTCCATTCACAAGTTCTGCTTTAGACATAACAATTTGGGAGGAATGTTGACGAATATATATCATTATAAAATAATTATGACATTTTTAAGGATGATTTTACATCAAATATTAAAAAAATGATCTTCTTGAAAATTATAACTTATTTAATCTAAACTAATGGACTTTAGTTCACCTCAAAACATGTAGAATTAAAGTTATGGGCATTTTAGTGGATAAAGATCAATTATCAATATTATATTAAAATTTATCCTTCCTTATTTTGGACAAATTAATTGATTGAATTAGCTCTTTAGGTAATTTTGATTATGAATACACATTTTTGTTGATGGTTCCTCTTTGTGTTGTCCATTATCTTTGTATTATCAAATGTAAAGCAAGAATAGTGTTTAAGATGCTCTTGAGCATTTGCATTTAAAAATTGGTTTTCAATCTTTTTAAACAAAATAATTGATTATGCTAAGTTTATCATTGATTATCTAAAGCTATACCATTCTTATATTTCACATAGTTTCATAGATAATCAATTATGAATTGAGTATGTTAGCTAAATCTAAAATGTTTGTTCTCACGGATAATCGATTATGACTAGTGAATAATTGATTATGTTAGTCAAATCTAAAATATTTGTCCTCAGAAATAATCAACTATGAATAATTTATTAACATGGTTTAAAATAATTATTAGATTATACGAGAAACATAATAATCGACTATGTTTCATTATTATCAATTATATTATCTTGTTACATAAAACTCTTTCAAACTGCTTTAAAAAGAAAAACCATTTAAGTTTTTTTTTCATAAGAACATTCTTCAATATTTGTGAAAAGAACTTAATGGCTTTCTAAAGAAGAGTTTTCTCAACGTATTACACATTAATATTATTTGAGAAAGAACTGCTTGAGATTCATAGAAAAAGGGTGATTACACTATATACCTTTTGATTGTAAATTTGTCACATTTCAAGTGATATTTTTCTATATTAATAACTTTGTGCTAGTGTTTGGTGTGTTTGCTATAGGTAATAGAATATTTTCATTATATTTTTAAACCTTCTTGAAGAGTGTTTCAATAAGTGATTTGTATTTTTTGATTTAGTTACATAACGAGTACATGTAATTAGTTAATTCAATATTGGTAGTGGAAGATTCAACTAAGGTTGCATGAATTAATTAGATGTAGATTCAAACTAGTATAAAATCTTGCATGTCTTTCTTTTTCATCTTTCTCGTATTATTTTGGATTATTTTTGTTAATCATTGATTGATACACTCAATTACCATCATAAATAATAGTTTTAAGAAAAAAAATTATAATCTCTTAAAGTCATTTTTTTTAAATCAATTCATGTTCCTTTTAGTTCTATTTTCAGTCATTCATTGTTTGAAAAAAATTTCAACAAAAATTGTTTTTTCATGTTTAATGAACATATAATCGATTGTTTGTAATTAGGGCAAAGTTAGTTTTCACTAATAATTGATTATATGTTTTAAAAATTTGGTTTCTCATGTTTTGCATTTTATGTAAAGTGTTAATTGATTATATTTGTATAAAAATTGTTTTCACATGTTTCCACTATAATTGATTATCTTAATATATAATTGATTATACTAAGATTTTTCGAAAAACTCAACCTTCTGGAAATAATGATTAAACTATTTTAAAATTATTTATGGGTTATATGATGAAAAAATTAATTAATTATCATTGATAATAATAAGTTATTTTGGTCGATAACTTCAAATTCTTTTAAAAGGAAAACTTTCTTTCTTTCTTTAACACAATTTGTAATTTTCGAAAAGAGAATTTTGTTAATCTTCAAACGAGATATTCTGAAAGTATTTATACATTACATCATGGTAAGAAGAATAATTGCTGAAGATTCATCAATAGGGGTGATCATAACAGGTCTTTCATTATAAATTTGTCACGGTTCACGCCATATTTTTTCTTTTTCTTTTTTAATCTGAACTAATAGCTTTGTAAATCTTCTTGAATGATGTTTCAACGAGTGATTTGTACTTCTTGTTCTAGTTATATAAGAGTTCTTATAATTTGATAATTCACAATTTTAGTGAAAAATAAGGTTAGTTGGATTGACTAGATGTAGGTTAAAGTAGAATCAAATCAATATAAAGTTTTGTGTATTCCTCATATCTCTTTTCTATTCTAGTGGGAAAAAACACTCTTTGTGTTTTGTGCATGACACTAATTTTATTATGCTTCTTTAGTCAAAAGGAGTTCAAATTATTAGTAAATCCTAAATATCTTATTCATTTAATGATCACAGAACTTGGTACTCACACCACACGTAAACTAAGTCAGATTACCAGATTACCATTGAGGTTACTATCTTTCATACAATTCTACCATATACTTCATCCCAAACATTTTCCAAACACATTTCAATTCATCAAGTACACACAACTATACTTTTATAACATATATAAAAAAAAAAAACATGTAACCATTAACGCATTTTTTAAGTCATTTAAAATAAACAAATCTAGGACTTCAACACAAGGGATATCATTTGAACAATGAACTCTAGCTTGAGCATTATTCTTTATAAAATTGAGGTTTCTCTCAAGTATCTCCTTGCTTGAATGACAAGTTGTTACTTAAGTAATGCAACTCAATGCTTGAATGATAGTTGGTCACTTGAGTATGGAGTTCCAATAGGAATGGCAACAGATCGGATTGGACACATATAATGCCTACCCGTAATCCGACCCGCAACAAAAATATCCACCTGCTACTCGTCCCGCTACCCATGCGGGTACCCGTTGGTATTTTAAAACCCACAGGTACACGTGGATAACTACAAATATTTAAAAAAACATATTTTATAAATTTTTTAAATTAAATTTAAACAAAATTACAAAAAATAATGTAAAATAAAATATAAATTTAATTTAGTTTAATCTAATAAAATATAAATTAAAATTAAATTTTAATTAAATTTAACTTGATAAAACATATATTTAATTTAAATTTAAATTTTTTACGGGTAACGGGTACTGGCAGGTACAGATAATATGATACCTACACTTGACCCGTTGATAAACGTGTATTAAAATACCCGCGAGTAAGAAATATTTGCGGATACCAATTATCCATGTCAGATTTTATCTGCAGATACTTGTGGACACAAATATTTTTGTCATCTCCAAGTTCCAATGATAAAAGTCTTACTCTTGTCTCTATCTCAAAATAGTGAGGATAACCTCACTTAAGTTATAAATGCAAAATTAAAATCTCAACTTCAAATTAGTTGAGTTAGCTAATACTATTATTTTCAAAACTAAAATAATTTGACTTAATAAGTTTTAATTCACCACATGAAACCACACTTGTAGAACCACTTGTACAAGTAAAATATCTGCACAAGACCACCACATTTTTTAACTCCAAAGATTTGTATAAACCTTTTGTTTATTTCCATTTTTTTTTATTTTTGCCTCCTTTATACTTGACTTGACTCTTTCTCTCTCTTTTTGTCTCTAAATAACCATGTTATAGTATTTTTGAAACATCAAAACCGTGTCTTTGTTTTAAAACATTTATGGTGGAATGGTCTAATTTTCATGAATAGAACAAGAACTCTAAAAATTAAAATTGAGTATTTATTTTGAAACATAACACATAAATCGATCTCAGTATCTTATGAATTTCAATACTTGTTCTAACAAATCGAATACAATAATAAACTTTCACCTTATAATTAAGTTCAATTCTATATCTATCAAGTAAAAATTTGAATTTGTAAAATTTTATTTCAAAGATATAATACATGTAACTTTACTTTAATATAATTAGTTCACACATGATCACTTTCCTACTTATTTTTGAATAATTTGTCTTATGCCAAGCAAATACAATGAATGGACATCCAAAACACATTAAAAATTATACATTATTATTATGATTACCTTTCAACACCATTGTGATCCACTAAATTTCAATCAAGCATATCATGATATTTTTTTTCACATTATTTACTTAATCACAATGTCATATAAATTCACATGACATCCCATACAAATTAAAATTTCAAGCTCCTTATTTGTTAAGGAACTTAAGGGTTGAAGATAAAGAAGTTTAAATGTCTAAAGAATCATTAGATCACATCAAATTTTCAATTCAAATAATCAAAATACTTAAAAGTTAAACCTTAACTTAAATATCCTACTATTCTACAAAACTTTTCACGGATATCTCTCAAAGCGAAGAAGTGAAACATAGAAAAATAGGGAAAAAGGATTACTATATACAAAATTCTCACCCTTAGCTAGCTCAAAATGTGAAATTTAAAAGGAAAGTTGAGAGTAAAAGAAGAGAATTTTAGGAGAATGAGGTAAAGGAAAAAAAGTTGGTTGTTAGGAATCCAAGTGTGAGTCTAAGTCCCACATTGACCAGAAATGAGAAAGTAGAGCACTATATAAGAATCAAGACCCATAAACCCATTGCCTTAAGGTTTTGGGTTGAGAGTGGTATCAGTGTCTTATGTGGTTAGGCTCAGATCTCATTGGTGTTGTTCTCCCTGGTGAAACCCCTCTGTAAAACCTAACAAGTGGTATCAGAGCCGATGGTTAATACCGGCTCAGACGAGTGCAGTACCAATATGGTCCTAGTATCGAAAGTCTTCCTGGCAAGGGTCCCAGATAAGGGTTCCGGTGTTGTTCTCCCCGGTGAAACCCCTCTGTAAAACCTAACAGGAGGAAGAGATTCCTTTTTCCGATTTCTTTTGTTTTGGAGTAATAGACACCCTTATTATTTATGATTCTCACATTCTCTTCTTCTTGATCTTATTTATTTTCCAATCCATCTTAAGCATCTTAAGTATGTTGTATTCTCCTTTTCAATACTACTTAATGACTATTTTTATTTATCATACTTCCTTTTTCTCTAAAATTTTTCTATACATATTATACACACACTTTTTAATTATATTAAATCTTTAATCATAATTTAAATATAATCAACACTTATAAATTATTTAAACTACTTATTAGCATTATTTATATTTATCATTAGCCTTATCTTTATTATTAATCTAGTTAGTCTATTATAATTAATTCCTATATATATAACATGTAATCGTGCTAGCATATGAGAGTGAGTAATACTATTTATACAATATTCTTTTTCGTCTAATATATCCTTTGTTTCTTTTTCAGTCTTTGAATATGATATACCATAAATGTTACATTATATCAGATCCATTTAGATCTTATTCTACTAAGATTTGTTGTTTATTAGGTATATTGTGTCACTCGCTTTTGGGTTGTTATTAAGCCACCCACAAATAACCATTCTCACGCTTGACATGTACATGTTGTGATGCGAGAGGTGTGTTGGAGATCTTACATCAACTAGATGTAAGGACATTTTACAGTATATAAGGGGGTGCAAATCTCACCTTACAAGCCAATTTTGTAGGGTTGAGTTAAGTTTAAAGTTCACTTCTTAATATGGTACTAGAGTCAACTTAAAGTTGTTAGTGCTTCTTATTCAAGAAATCTTGTAGTTATTATGGATAAAATGGACATGTTGTTGAAGATTATTGGAAAAATAGTGGTTATCAAATAGTTTATCATCGAATAAAGGGAGAATGGGTCAAACTTCTCATGGTAATGAGGTTCACATCTTGACAAAAAGAGGAAGGTATGTAATTATTGTGGAATTATAGGCCACACTTAGGTGGAATGCTTTAAGAAACATGGATATCGATTAGGACATCGTTTTTACAATACACTAAGCTATAACATTAACATCATTTGTACATAAACAACAACTAATGAATATTCAACAACCAAATTATCAAGAAGCACGAAATTCAGAATTGAAATTAACTTCATGACAATATCAAACTATAATGAGTTTACTATAATAGACATCCACTACAGGATGTTTTTCCTCTACACAAAGTGCCCATTTTAATCAATTTGGTATTGGTCCTAAAATCAATATTTTTTGTAAGAATATTTTACCTATTGTTTGTACCCTAAATAATGATATTAATTTCAATACCTAGCTTCTTGACTCAGGGGCTATTAACCATAGTGCATCCTTTTTCGAGTTATATAATGAATAAAGAAAAATTTTACCCATCATTGTTAGCCTCCCAGATGGAGAGCAATTGATTGCTAAATATTATGGAATCATACACATTTAAGAGTTTGTTGTTCTGAGTGACGTTCTTTTCAAATTCATTTTTATCTCTATTTCCAAATTAAATAATTCCATGAATTATCAATTATTGTTTGTGGGTAACAAGTGCTTCATGTAGCACATCTCCACCAAGAGGATGATTGATATAATTAATATTGAAGTTGGTATGTACAAATTCAAGCCAACCTCTAGCCTTCCTAATAATGCATCTTTTGTTATATTGAATCATTCCAATTATGTCAATTCTTGTAATAAAGTTTCATTGATATATGACATTGTAGATTAGGATATTTATCCAATGAAAGAATGCTGGCCAAGAAATATCATTATCTCACTTCAAGTTTAGCTACAGATATTTTTTGTGATTTATCATAATGCTAAACAACAGAAATCCAATTAAAAATTTTCAATCTATTTTTCCTTTTATCTTAATACATGTTGATATTTTGGGCCCTTGCTTGAATACATCTATACATGGTCATAAATATTTTCTCACTATTATCAATGATAATACTATATTTGTTTGGGTTTTCCCAATGTCTTTAAAGCTAAGGCAATATCTCTTTGATATGTGCTCATTTTACCTATTTAACAAATGCATTTTAGCAAATATCTAGTTTAATTTCATTGAATATCTTGAGGATTTTACTTCCTTTTATCTAAAATTTCCTAAAAGCATTTGGAAATAATCATGTGTGGCAAATTAATATATATTTTGATGAATTTCTACAGTATATGAAGAAACATAGCATAATATCTTAAGCTATAGAATCAAGCTTAGGCAACTATAAGGCGATTTTTATAAGATTCAATTTTTTCCTCCACAGTTCAAGTAGGAGATATGGTGCTTAAGCCATACGAAGAAAACTTCACCATGAAGTAACCTCAAGCACCAAGTTTTGGAGCTCAACCATGGAGGAAACCCACCATTGAAGAAAGCTTTGTGAACAAACGACATAACCAACATCTAAGCTACAAGGAAACCCTCAATGGAAGGAAACCTCATTAGTTTAACCACAATGATTGAAGCTTCAACCAACCCCTAATTTTCTATAAATTAAGGGGCAATGCCCCCCTTGTTTTCCATATAGAAACGAATTTAGAACTCCATTGTACATTTAATTTCTCTCTCTAGAGCCTCTCTCTTCCATTTTTCTTGTAAAATCTTAAGTTAGAGGAGACATGAGGAAGGTGCAACTTCTCCTAGGATCAATTGTTAGAATCATCATGAGTGGCTGAACTTCCAAGTGTTTGGATTGGATGTAGCTCGTTTGAACTTATGTAATGGTGTTATTTTACTGTTTTATTCAATTATTCTTCATGTGTTAGTGATTCAATTCATGTTTCATGTATGAGGAACTAGTCAATCATATGTCACATAGATAAATTGAGTTAGGTGAAAGTTAATTCATCTTATAGATTCAATTGAATCATCTAAGGTTGTTAGGAGGCAGACATGTCCTTGTATGACTTAGTTGGTGTAAATAGTCTCAATCTTAATGCAAAGAGTTCATTCGTTAAGGGTGAGACATCACACTAAGTTTGAATGTCTTTAGATCTTAATGAACCAATCATGAGCCTAGGATTACATTAGTGTACAACTAGGAACAATGAGTTAACATTAATAATTCAATGAAATAGTAATTGTGCATAAGAACATAATTGTGAAATATAATCCCAACACACTTTATTTTATCTGTCACATATTTATTTTGATTCTTAGTTCTAGATTTCTATTACTTTACAAACAAACATCTATTTTCATAAATCCTAAATATATCACGAGTATTTGACAAGAATTTGATCAAATCGTGTGGATACGACACTTGGTACTACAGCCGAACTAGTACACTTGTTGGTGTGATTGATCCCGAACTAGGACGTCATCACTCTTTTATAAGGATTTGTTAATTTTGTTGAAAGACAATTTGATACAAAAGTTAAAATTATTGGACCAAATAATGGTATTGAATATAACATAAGTCATTTCTTTCAATCTGTTGATATTATACGTCAATCTCATGTGCTAAAACCCTCAACATAATGACATTGTTGAAAGGAAGCATAAACATTTACTTAACATGACTCCATCTCTTCTATTTCAGTCTAACATTTCCATCATTATTGGTTTTATGCTTTATTTCATGCTACTACCTTAATAAACATTATTCTTACACCTTTTTTTGACATGTTCACATATCAAAAACCTTATTTTCAATTATATTATGCTATTGTAGTTTGGGTGTTCGGGTGCCTTCATTACACCTTTACTCTTAATACTAACAAATAATAGAGATTACCTTGCGTATTTTTAAGGTTCAAGTCTCATAATAAAGGTTACATTTTGTACAATCTTCATACATAAACCATTGAAGTCTCTCAAAATGTTATTTTTTAAGAGATTTGTTTTCCCTTCTCCACTATCAACATTATTAATCCTACCATCCTTGGTCACCCTTCCATCACTACTCATAATTGAAAATCTTTTTCTTCACATGTTGATTCTCCTTCCCTAATCCCTTCCTCTCCTCAAACTAAACCTATTTCTTCTAAACATTCCCTTAGAATCTAACAGAATCCAAACTAGACATCCTAAATACAATGATTATTGTACCAACTTTGCATCAACTACCATGATTAGTCCTCTAAGTACTAAACATCCTATTTCTTTTATGATTTAATATAACAAAGTTTTTTCACGTTGTCACATATTTATTCTTAATGCTTTTTCTCAATTTGGGCCTTTGTCTAATGTTGAGAATTGTAAATATGATTCGTAGGTTTGAGCTATAAATGATGAAATTTATGCTATAGAAACAAATCACATGTATTTGTTTACGTATTTACCTTTGAATAAACATGTTCATTACAAAAAAAATGTTATTCTACGAAGGTTTTGTTTTTTCAATTTGCGAGGTTTTTTACCCTTTGCAAATTAATTTGTGAGGGGTTTTTAAAACCTCCACAATTAGAGTTACCACAAACTATTTGTGGAGGTTTTAGACAACCCTTGGTATCTGAGTTATATTACAGAGGTTTTTCTGTGGAGGGTTTTAACCTCTCCTATTCGTGACTTATTTTATGGAGGTTTAAAACCTCTTTTATTTGCAACTATTTAAATCCTCCATTTTTTTCAGTTTTTTTTTTGTGATAATACCCTCTTCAATAACTTTGTTTTAAAAATATTAATTAAAATAAATATACAAGGCACACACCTGACCTAAAACCAAGACAACATTGGCCTTGAATGTATGAATTGCATGCAAGAGCAACTGCAACAAACACACACAACAAGAGAGTGAGCGAGGAAAGAGCACCATAATAAAAATTAGTAGTAAGTTGCATTGTCTGAATAATGATTAGTTTAACAGTCATAAGGTAAAATTAAAAAATCCATCCCATAGAAAGTGCATTAATTAACATTAAAGTTCACATACCAATCATCAACAATTTATAGGGAAAGGCCAACAAAAAGCAACTCCAGCTCTTGCGATTGGTTCACATATTTTTGTCTTGCATTTATTACTCTTAGAGGTACAAAACACCGTTCTTGGGGTTCTAGCTAACAACAACATAACCTTTTAGGGGAACTATTGTTCAACACATTGAAATAATTAGAGAAAAGAAAGTGTCTAGTTTATTTGGGGAAACACAGAGATGGAGACAATTTAAAATGGCCATAGGTTGCCAGTATAAGTTGAAGTACATATTGCTTAGTCAACAACTATATTTCCTCTAGAATATGCAATTCATTTTTTCTGGTTTCAAGGTCATGCTTTCTTATTTCACAAAGTTTCCCTAATACTTTGTGAGAAATTCAAAGTACATTATTAAATCCATAGATTTGTGCAGCTTGAATGCTTGCAATTGCACCACCATCATGTAGGCCATTTGAAGTTATTATCTAATCTTACGGCACATTAAGGAAAATAGAAAACAAAATTATTCTCTACTTTAGAAAAATCTAAAGTCACATAAGATATACAAATATATTACGCAACACCAGTTGTATCATTAACACTTTCTCTAGCAACACCTAATTTAGTTAAGAAATCATCACTCAATCCAAGTATATGCAAGAAAAAATCTCTCTCAACGTTGTCTGTACAAAGCCACTTCACCTAGCATCACTTTCTACCTTGGCAAAGCCACTTCACTTGTTGATATTACAACATTGTTATTCGCAAAATTGAAATAGAAAAACAAAACAACATTGATTGCAAAGAGTGAGCGAGAGACCGAAGTGGGTTGAGAGAGAGGAAGAGTGCCTCGTGAGGATTACTCACAAACTCCCATCGCCGCTTTCGAAGACACAAATTAGAATCGTAGCTCACTTCTTCAAAACGATGAAAACCCTAAATCAATTTTTTTGTTTAACTTACGATATCAGATGAAATGCGAGATTGACTGAACGTCTACCAACGGGCATTGATCGAAGAGCACCAACTGACAAAAAATGGTCGACGAGCGAAGACAAAGATGACAGAGATGAACATCGATTTGATGAATCCAAATCGAGCATTCAGAACATCGATTTGATGAAAGAGTTTTCAGAACGATAACAAAAATGAGAATCCCAACTTTGGAAATGTGGGGGAAAACGTTAAGTGAGCAATGAGTGAAAAACACTGGAGGGAAAGAGTGACAAAATTGATGGAAATTCAAAAGTGTAAAATAATTTACGGACCTCTTCAAGAAACTGTTGAAACCCTCGGTAACTTCGGTACTTAAACAATCCAACATAATCATATTCATTAATGTTAAATAGCGGAGATTTTTATAACCTTTAGAAATTAACCCCCACTGAATAAAAAAAATTTTGTAGTGGTTATTGGGTGCAAATGGGTATACAAGATCAAACATCATTCAAATGCTTCTATTGAACGGTATAAGGCTCACTTGATTGCTAAAAGTTATACTCAAATTGAAGGATAGGTCTACTTAGATACATTTTCTCTAATAGCCAAAATTACCACATTAGGCTTTTTTTAGCATTAGTTGTTTCGGATAAGTGGTTCCTCAAACAACTTGATGTCAATAATGCTTTTCTTCATAATGATCTCAAAGAAGAGGTGTGTATTGTCATGCCTTCATGTGTGCAATCTATTAAATCTAGTCATGTTTGTAAGTTACACCGATCTTTTTATAGGTTGAAACATGCTAGTTGTCAATGGTATTCTCGATTATCCACCTTTCTTCTAACTCACGGGTTCAAACAATCCTCTTCTAAGTATTCTCTCTTTACTTTGAAAAATAGGACTTCCTTCACTACCTTATTGTTTAATGTTGATGATATTGTTCTTAGTGGAAATATTCTATTTGTAATTTCTCACATTAAAAATTTATTATGACACTTTAAGATAAAAGATCTCAGTGATATAAGATATTTCCTCATATTTAAGGTTGCTTGTGAAACTTTTGTTACCAATAATTGTCAAAGAAAATATGCTTTTGATCTTCTCTCACACTAACATGATGGATTCTAAACATGTTTTACTCCTTCTAATTATTACACTAGATTGCATCAATCTTCTAGGTCTTTGCTTTCTAACTTACAACTATCTTCAATTAGATTCTTGATTGACGGGTTGATATGTCTTAACAATATTGAACCCGATATTATTTTTATATTGTTCAACACTTGATTCAGTTCATTTCTCATCCTCCTATAGATCATTATACAACTCTTTACCATAATCTTCGGTACTTTAAAGTTGCTCTGAGATTGGGAATTTTCTTTCCCTTTACCAATGAACTTCAACTTAAAAGTTTCAATGATTCTGATTGGGTTGGTTGTATTGATACAAAATCCATAACTAGGTTCTTTGTCTACCTTTATTCTTCTCTTATATCCTTGAAATCTAAGGCCCAACCATAATTTCATGAAGTTCTTCTGAGTTTAGGTATCGTGCTTTTGCTAGTGTCACTTGTGAGATTCCATGATTCATATATTTGCTTCATGAATTTGGTATTTCTCCTAAATTTGCCTCGTTATTTTTGTGACAATATATTTGCTATTCACATCGGAACAAACATTATCTTCCATGAGAGAATCACTTATATTAAAATTATCATGATTCGTGATAAATTGCTTTTCGACTTGACTGAGTTTTTGCCTATTATTTCACCATAACAACTTGTTGATCGCTATGCAAAAGCCTTAACTTTTGAAATTTTTCATTTTATTTCTAAGCTAAACATCAACGATGTTCATTCCTTATCTTTGGGAAATATTAGCCTTATCTCATATAAAAATAAATCTTATTATAAATGAATTAATATTAGTTTTATCTTTAGTTAGTATCAATAGTTAAAATAAATCTTATTTCAAATTAGTTAGTATTATCCTTATTTCTATTTTGTATTAGTCTTATGTGTAGTTTACTTTACACGAACTTTATCTCTCTTGTTAGTTTTATCGTAAAGTAGTTAGTTGGTTATAACTTATTCCTACATGTATAACTTGTAACCAATGTTATAACACAAAAATGAATTACACTATTTGAAATGTATTTTTTTTTATATCTATCTTTTTTTTCCCTCAATAGTTGACATAGTATCTCGTGAATTTTACACATATTCTTAAATATGCATTAGTGCAGTAATGACTTTTTGCTCCGGTTATTTTTCTCATTTTGTCTCGGATCTGGAACCGAGGCATATTGGGACGAGACCTAAAGGCATCCCTTTTGGCCTCAGTCGTTACCCGAAGCCATAAAGTTCCTTTTATGCCCCGATTCTAAATGAACCGGAGCCATAGTGTTCCGTAACGCGTCGCCGACGAAATGCAGCAACCACCACCATCTTCCTCGCCATGAGCGAACCAGATCTGCATATGTTCGCTGTCAGCCACCGCGCCACCTGCAACGAACCATAACCACGACCAACCTCCATGGAAGCCACTACGTCACGCTCAGCAGCACCACCGTGACCGCGAGTTCCGGCACCGCAACAACAACCTGCGTTCCGCAACAGCAACAACACTGTCTGGACCTGCAACCACCAAGGCAACACCTGCAACGTTCACCATCAACACAGATCCACTGCCTGCACGCGAGCCAGATTCGAACGATCCTCAACGCTGCGCAAATCTGCAACTGCGACCAACACCTCCATTGCAGCAGCGAGAGCAAGATGCATTCTCCGCAACGCTCCAACACTGATCTGCATCATTAACGCTCACGCATAGCTTCATTGCGCCGCGACACACAACCTGCAACAACAACGTCAACGAGCCATGGAACAGCCATGCCAGAGGGAGAAGAGAAAGGGTATTGTTGCAGATAGGGGGCACGGGGAAGAAGAAGAGAAAGGGGGCTCGCGAATTTGGTGCCCTAATTAAACCATATGGCCTCAGTTATTAATTGAACCGAGGCATATAGCCCTATTTGGCACCGATTCAGACCCACCAGAGGCCAAAGAGGTAACAGCTAGTGGATTTTTGGCTTCGGGTCTGTGTAATCGAAGCATATGAGCCTCTTTTGGCACCGGTTTTTGGCGAACCGAAGCATATATCTCTCTTTTGCTTCGGGTTAGGCTAAACCGAGGCATAAAAGTTGTCTGAAATTGCAAAAATGCCACCGCGCCATTTTATGCTTCGGTTCCTGGACAACCGAGACATATAAGGCGAGGTAAAAATTAATTTTTGCACTAGTGATGGTATGCAAAGTTAAGAAACATGTAAATTTATTTTCAACATTAAATTTTGTTTATCCTTATATTTTATGTTATATTCAATTCAGTCTTACCAATATTATAAATGACTTTTTTGTTAAATAAAAAAAAGTTTTTATTTTCTTTTTTACATTTTATCTCAAACTAAACCTTCTTAGAATCTATTATCTTGTTATTCTTTTTGTATTATATCTTATTTCTTTTAAGTTTCTTTTCCTTCTGTTAAACATTACGAGAGTACATAATTTCTTAAATGTATTGCCATTTTGATTTATGGGATATAGCAATAATCAATTATAATTCGAGGAGATAGAAAATATGATGATAAAACAACTTTACACTACTCTAGTAAAAAGTTATTATATAAAATAGATGTATTAATTTCTATAATGATTATTTTAAAAATATCATGACAATATTCTTTTTATTAATAATGTAAAACTATCTGGTAAATTAAATACTTAAAAATTACAAATTTAGTTGATTAACATTTATTTAAATTTTAAGTACCTTATAGTGTTTTTAGTTAAGTCTTTATTAATTTTGATGAATGCTAAACATATGTTTTATTTCATTAAGTATTTTGTTCTTTAATTTTTCTCTCAAGAGTTGAAATGATTGTTGCTTTTGTCTTTTTATTTTTAACTTCGGGATCTCAACCTACATATTTTCTCTCAAATCTTTACCAATTTATCAATCAACTCAATGTTTAAAAATTGCGTGAGAAAAAATTAAAAGAAAGAAACAAATTTACAAATAAATTGGAAACTAATTTTTAAATAAAAATATTAAATATTTTAAACGTATAACAATCTTTTTTAATAAAAACAAAACTATAAATACTCAAATTTATTTTTTGAAGTAACTAAAATTTAATTAAGCCGTTAATTCAATGTTATTATGGGTCGGTGTTGAAAGCAAGCAAAACGACTACCCAACCCTGCGTTCGATAAGGTAGAATAGAACACGCAGCACCTGTGTCCGTTGATTTTATCTCTTCTTCATCATCATCACGAAACTCAGACCAAATTGCGTGTTGCAGAGATGGATTATTCGGGCTACAACTACCAGCAGCAGCAACAACAACATTCCTATGGCTACGACCCTTCTCAGATCCAAATCCAACCCTACGATCAATCCTATGCCTATCAACAATACTACGCATACAATTCCCAATACGCTTATTTTCCCAACACACATCAAGGCCAGTTTCAATTCCAATCCGAACCCGCTCCTCTTCACCCTCCCGGAGTCAACCCCACCGTTCCGGAGTCCGCCCCGGTAATTTTTTCCTTTAACCCTTCCAATTCTTCATCACGTTATGGTTAAATTCATTTGTTCTGTTTAGTTTTCATGTGCTTAGCTTGCTTGTGAAATTTTTATGGAGAAAATTATGTTAATGGATCGTGACCTAATTGGAATTGTGGGTGGGTGTGATAATTTTTTCTAAAAGGAAACTCAAAGCAAGTAGACACAGTTGTCAATATCATGACCAATGGCAATGGGTGCTAATTCCTCCACTTCTCCCTCGGTAAGGAGAATGTTCCACTGATTTCTTGAGTTTTCATATTGCAAAAAATAAAAAACGGTCCTTAAACAAATTGTGAACCACAAGAAAGTTGAAGCTCTAAGGATAGTACCGGGGAGGTCTGCCTGAATCATCCACACTTTTTTTCTGGTCAAGAACTTTACATTTTCATTAGCAACGTTGAAACTCAACAGCCATCTCTACAAATTCAGCCTTCATCTCATCATCTTTTATGGTTTTTTTGTCATCTTGAAAGCTCCAACTATTGCCGTGGGGTCTGCAATTGACTTTTTTACCATTTCTAAAAATTGCCTCACTGATTCTTTAAGATCAAAGAGCTCATAAGAATTCTTCGTCACCTAGCTAAATTGATACCAATGTGATAATCTTTTATATTCTTTATTACTCTCACCAACTCACTTCTTTCTCTCTACTAACAAGTACTTCAACCCCTGCACTGCCTGCACACACAGAGCTCTAATCTCCAAACATAGATTCTCTCCAAAACTCCCTATCACACACATAGGTACACACGCTAATAAACTGAATATATGTTTTTGATTGAATAATCCCCTTCAAGTTCCCCTGGAGGTGTTTATATACACCATCTAATCCTCAAATTGTAAGTTTGGGATATAACAGTTTATCAATTTCTGTTAAACAACAACTATAAAAGTCCTAAACTAACTCTGTAAAAGAGTTTATTACAGTGGGATTGGCTGTGTATAGTGAGTTTGTGATATGTTTGATAGTTAGAAATGGAATGGGGTTTGTCAACCTGTGATTAGCAAGTTTTTGTGGACGTGTTTGTGATTTTTTTGTGGTCATTGAGGCAAAGGTTGTCATGGAAATTGCAGCCACCATTGTGGTCGTGATTCTTCTGTGTTCCTTGATATTATGGGAGATTGCGAACAAATGTGGTCTTCTGACAACAGTTTGCTGTCAAAATTGCCTCCACAATTGTGTTCGCATTGCTGTCAGTGAAGCCTCAAAGACCTTTGGACATTGCAAATGAAATTGCGATTGTTGATTGGTTTTTTAAACTGAGTAGGGTTTTTTGGTTGATTTAAACCGTGTATTGGTGTTTGCCATCTTAAAAGATAATGATTTGTTGAGCGTGAGGGTGGGTTATGCCCTGCCACTCTGGCTCTTAAATTTGACTAAAAGGTGGGATGCATGACCCACAAAATTCTCATGGGATAACTGTTTGTCCCCAATTGTTTACAGAAAGGCCTAGAAAAACTAAACTACCAAAACAAAAAGAGGCAAATATATTGATTTCACAAAGAAAAGAAGGAAGAATACAGCAAAGGCTCTGGTGGTTAAGTAAAAAGACAGTGACATCTGCTTGTCGGCTGTTTTCCTAAGGTGCAGCTTTGGCCTAATTTGGAAGAAGCCTTCAATTTGGCCACAAAGCAAGTGACATATACATGTGTTTTGCATAGGTCACTGAGTTTGTCAGATGATGGTGCAGGTGGCAAAAAACTCGTACTTGGAGAGGCACAAGTTGGTTCAAAATCACAACTGCTTTCAAACTTGCGATGCTACCCTCTTTGGAGCCGTATAGCTTCAAATTCTGTGATCACTGTCCATGATTGGCCACAATTGACATCATAGACTGCCAATAGCTGTCTTAACTACCCCTAACTCAATTAATATCCATTGGTTCTCACGGATCAATTAATGTCATTAGGCTTAATCAAAACTATTTTCTTATGCATATTAGTCGATGGTGTGATATAGTGGAGTGTCATGCAATGCACCCAGCAACTGCTACGGGATTCAAACAGTGAAGTGGTTTGGAATTAAGGCTGGTGCAGCTGCAGTAGCAGCACTACCATGACAGCCTTTGAAAACACAATTTTTAGCCCTAGAACATATAGTGTTGTTGGGGTAAAATATTCCACAAAAGGTTACCTCTGTTCTTTCACACTTTATAAGACACTTCTGTTTCCCATGTATTCTGTTTTTATTTCCTCCTCGGACTTCATAAGTTCACATTTTTCTTTTTTTATTTATTTTGTTATGTTCTTTTTATATCAATTTCTCCATCGTCTTTCATTTTTGGTTAATTACTTTGTTCTTATTGATTCTAGATTGATGGTCATTCTGTAAACTGTGATATTATTAATCATGAACTTCTTTAATTTTTTCTGGTTTTTATTTGTAACTTGTATTATAACATTTAAAGTAGTGGTCATCCTGTTCCTTTTTGGTTGTATCTCTTCCACTAAAGAAGATCAGTAGAACCAACAAATATATGGGTTTCCACGTCATTGTTTCTGATAAAGGCTTTGGCATAGGATATTTTACACACAGCAAAGGCTTTGTATATAATATTGCTCCGGTGACATCTTGAACTGTTGTATTATATTCTATGCCAATCAATTTGGGCTTTTATTTAGCTCTTGTAAGTTGCTTCGGTGTAACTGAAACAAGATGACATAAGATCGATTCAGCCAAAGTTAAGCCATATAGTATGGTTTATTCCTCCTTGACTCGATTCAACACATTCTCTGCTACATCAACATGTCTGTATCTTAATTTCCTGACAAAAAGGGGAAAATAACATTTCAAGAAGTAAAGGGAGAAGGCCGATTGAAGATTTTGCAACACTTATTTTTTAAACATTTTCTTATGCTTTTAGAGCAAATAGCGTGCGGTGCTTCCTCAGCTTCTTTTGGGAACTTCTCTGGACAAAAGGTCGTTACTGGATTAGGTATTATATCCTCAGCTTTTCATTTAAAACCTTCAGAAGGTGTTGAGAATTCTGCAAACTTGGCCACAACACCCTAGAGTGACCAGATAAAGACAGGAGTTACATAATATAAGCACAATCTATTGTGGCTCATATCATATCTTTGAAGTCACAATAAGGCCTAATGCTGGTGGGTCTTTGCTGGTTGCTTTAGAGCTGATGTGGGCATCAGATAATTTTGTTTCTCTTCTTAACTGTTTGGCCTTTCAAAGTAATAATCAGTGCCTCACAGTTTAGAACTAGAAACTTGTCTCTTTTTGTTATTCATTGAACATAACTTTTATTTGATATGGTTTGGTTTCTTTTGTCAGAGGATGTTTCTTTTCAGTTTCAGACTTAGGAAAGCGTTGATGATATTTTCAGGACCATAAATTGACAACTTATCAAGGATTGCTAGATCAACAGTATCTTGAGGCTCATAGAGATAGGCATGAATTGAGCCAAGTCCCTGGTGAAAGGGTGGGTGTATTTTGTTGGTTAGAAAGTTAACAAATTATCTGTGAGCCATTCATGGTGTTATCTAAACCATAATGAGGGAATTACATGTCACAATGGCTTATCAACAAGTATGATTTTCTATATTCATCTTATAATAATGCTATTTTGTTTGGAGATGAAATCTTCAAAGGTAATTATGAAAATGTTGAATCAAATATTGACAGATTTCAATTTTATAACTGTTTCCTTTGACATTTCTCTATCGGAACATTACCACATTTCTCTTTTTGTATCTTTTGTGTGCACATCTTGTCATTCTAATAATATACTCTCAAATTTCTCGTTCATTCGTACCTGATTACTGTAACCATATCAATATATTCTTGAATTCATATGTGAATTCTCTTCTTTACAGACTGGACCATCTCAATACAGAGGTAGGGGTGGCCGGGGTGGTAGACCATTTAGAGGGGCTGGTCGTGGTCGGGGCCATGGTAGGGGCCATGGTGTGGGGGGTGGTAGACACGCGCCATCTCATTCTTCTGGTGCTGCTATTTCTCATGCGGCAGGTGCACCTGCAGCTGCTGGGACTGGTTCAGCGATAGACCCTTCATCATCAGTCTCTGTGCCAACACAATTACCTAAACAAGCTCGAGTGCAACCACCAGCACCACGTAAGGTATGCTGTGAAATTTGTAAGGTTGAGTGCAATACTCCAGAAATCTTGGAGCAACACAAGAATGGGAAGAAACATCAGAAGAATATGAGGGTGCATGAAGAACTGCAAAGGCGCAATGCTCTAAATGGACAACAGAATGCGCAAATTCCTACCTCTCAATTGAATTTGACAGATCAACCTAAGCAAGTTCAGGAGTCTGAGAATAATGGATCCCCAGCAGAAAATTTGGGCTCGAGGGTTATAGTTAATAATAATCACGAGGACGAAACTCAGCAGCAGAATAATGTAGGAAACATTTCCGAGGCTTCTGAAGCACCTGAGGCAAAAAACACGGATAACTCTGCCGCCACAAGAGGCCGAGGAATAAAGCGGAAGAAGAAAGGAGGAGGAAAAGGGGGTAAATACATGAGAACCAATGATGGTTTAAAGCCTGTGGAACCTGCACAAACCATGTCTTTTAGATGTGAGTTGTGTGACGTTAAATGTGAGTCACAAGTTGTTTACCAGAGTCATGTGACTGGGAAAAAGCACTTATCGAAACTAAGGCGTGCTCATGATCCCCAAGCTTCATCTGGAGTAGGCCAGCAGCCAGCTCTGTCTGGAGCACTCTTGGGGCTTCAAGCCCTTTACCCTCCTGACATCAATGCTCTGTCTAATGCTATTAATGCTCAAGTACAACAAGGTGATAATGATCCACAGGTACTTTTGGCTCAGCTCCTGATGACTGTACTATCTCAAGCACAAGTTACAGCAGCATCCCAAGTGACAGGTGTCACTGCTGCTCAGATGCCTGGACCCATATCTATGGCTGGACCAAGTTATGAACCCCAGTTGTTGCAGACACAAGTATCAGAAATCACACCACATGTTAATTTGGAAAATCCTTCTGGGGAAACAAAAACTGAGGTGTTACCTGATCCATCACTGGAGTCAAAAGCTCAGCAAGGCTCAAGTGTCAGCACCCAAATTGAAGGTGGTGGTTCTGAAACTAAACAATCGGTGTAAAATTCCCCCAGTATATTTCTGTTGCGACACCCACAGCCAATTTCAGAATGTGAATCTCCCACCTCTTAGTAGGCCAAAGATGGTTCAATCTTTCTCTTAATTTTCCACTTTTTTTCTTCCCGAAAGGGTGGTTATATAACTGTTGTTGGGATTTTCTTTTCTCTCAGAGGTAGATTTGAATATTGTAGGAATTTGCTCATATGGATGTTGGGAGGTACTAGAAATCCTTTGTTTTATGTTACTGCAATGCGAAAATTACCTTTGAGTGATCAAAGTCTGGAACGGATCAGTGAACGTGAATACGTAAGGATAATGCTGTTTAACATTTAAGAAATCCGAGGGACTTATTTGAAAATTTTGCTATATGCACTTAAAAAATAATTTGAAGAAAAGATTAAGTAATTTTGTTATTAGTTAATGTATAAGCTAAATTTAATTTGTAAAGAAGTTAATATAAAGGATTTACAAATTAGTTCATGCATACCTTTAATTTATGAAAAAAAATTATAGATATTTATGGAGAATGTCAATAAGATAACTTTTACATTGTAATTTATGCATAAGTTATGTATTTTAGCCTAAGAGATTTGTGTTTGAGGGTTTGTCTGGAGTTTTATGATAGAGAAAAGATTGATAATGGTTTTTTTTTAAGTTTAAATTAATTTATAAAAAATATAATTTTTGTACTTTGTTATATAGATTACAATTTTTTACATGGTAGTTTATGAAAAAATTTGTTAAAACATATTTTTGTTTCTTTTCTAAAATTAGTTGTAAAAATGTGTGTCGAAACGTACTACATTCTATAGATTTTGTATTTGCAAAAGAGGTTTTAAAACCTGAATCATAAAAGAAACAGAAATGCATGGCTAGGGAATGAAAGAACAGTGGAGGATGGTGAAGTACTCACATTACTTTGTAAATGTAATTTTTACTATGATTTTGATTTGGCCTCAATATTGCAGTAGTAAAATATAGCATTTACTATCACGCTCATACTCCCTGAACAAGAGTAGGCTTTATGAAATTTTTACTTTTTACTTTATTTTTATTTTTATTTTTATTTTTATTTTTATTTTCTTTTATTTCTCTCTCTTTTCTGTATGCGTAATTTATTTCATCTCTCGCCATCACCATGCACCGTAGGACATCTATTCGGTGGAGCCCTTAATCTTTTGGTTAACAAAAAAACAGTAACTTTATTTTTATAGAAAATCGCAGTGAATTTAATTTATATGATAATAAGAGATTCTAGAATTTTAACATGTTTTTATACGAAATAATGTTTAACAAGAAAAATGGAAGAAATCTTGTTTGTTTAGTGTGAGTGGCTTAAAAATAATATGATAAAAAGTCTCATCCAGAGTGAAATAAAAAACTTGAGTGTGAAGATCCCTCATCACTCTAAGGTCCACAATGTGTGTTTAGTTTATCTGAAAAGAGAGGCTACTTGCTTCAGAGTGAGTCATGCACATGAAGATGGAGAGGGGAATAGCAATACTTTTTAAGTTTAGCTAAGGTATAAATTTTATTTGTCCATACCAATCCTTTTAAGAACTATTGCTTATTTTCATAAGGTAACATATAGATCATTGACTACGAGAGGTAACAATTTATCTATGACGAATGTTTTAAAATTTAGAATTCAAATATAAATGTGTTAAATTAATAAGATGGAATTTCATATATCTAACGAGTTATTGTAAAATAACATCGCTATTACAAAAGTAAATAAATAAAAGTCCTTGTAGTTCTTTTATTTTTTTTCCTTTTTTCTTTGTTCACATTTCATTTAAAAGATTTAATTTTTTCTTCAAATTCATAAGTTATTCTTAAGTGATTTATTTTCTTTATTTCTTGTTATTTTTCTTTCATTTACGTTACACAATTTTAAATCAATACATTTTAAACTGAAATCATATTAGGATGACACAATTTTAGTTTAGTTTTTATGAAAATTGTGTTAGAATAACACTGAGTTCAACTTTAAAGCTACTCTAAATTAAAATTATGTTATCTTGACACAATTTCATAACGAAACTTTTGTTTAGTTTCTATAGAAATCTTGTTAGAATGACACAAATTCAGCTTAAAAAAATACTCTAAATTAAAAGTGTGTCATTTTGATACGAATATAAGTTTAAAAATACTGTGAATAAAGTTGTCATCCTACCAAGATGAAATGATTTATATGTTATCAAGTTGAAGTAACCTTTTATTGTAGTCACCGAAGCATAACTAGAATTGCAACGTACCATAATACTAGCCGAAATGATATTTGAACAAATTTTTTGGACTCGATTTTTACAATATTGACGTGGCAAGGGATTTTTAAATTTTTTTATTGTAATTGCTTTAATGAAAGGAAATGTTACACGTGCGGGATCATTGGTTAGGCAAAGTGAAAGACAGAGAGAGAAAGAGAGAGAACAAAGTGGTGGAGAGAGAGAGAGAGAAAGAGAAAGAGAGAGAGAGAGAGAGAGAGAGAGAGAGAGAGAGAACGAGTTGCTAGAAAGTGGTGGAAAGGAAGAACCATTGCAGAGAGAGAGAGAGAAGTGAAGCATTGCATACATACACTGAGAAGTGCTGGAAAGTGTGAAGAATTGCACCCATGTGTGTAGGTTAGTGGAGACAGCGGCTACCGAAAGTCCTCGATGACAACCATCGCATCATCCCCACCGTAGCATTGAACCGTTGTTGTGAGTCCATTACACCTATTCCCCCCTACGTATTCGTCGAAAGGTGTTCCTCAAAAAACCCTTATTTTGTCTGTTTTAGTTTTTGGAACAGAGGACCTGAAATTTGAACATGCAAAAGTTTGTTTATTGCTATTGTATGTCATTTCATATTTAAATAGGTTGTTGAGTAAACTGAGTGTTTGTGACAGTTTCAAATTGTTATATTTGTCATGTAATCCGTAAGTAAGGAGTAAAGACTACATATGTGGGGAGCCAAGTTACAAATTGTGGAGCGAAGTTGCAGATTTTACAAGAGCTGAAATATGGTTTTGTGATAACAGAATGCAGTCACTTATACAAATTTTGCACCATACAATGTCCATTTAAGTTGTGGGGAGTTAAGTTAAACATTAAATTTCGAGGTTGCAGGTTTTTATAAAACTAATTTAAATATCGTATTGGGATCACACAATTCACCGATTTAAACAAATTTTTCATCATCCAATTTCCATTCACTACGTGGGTGCTTTCTTACTTCACAATTGACAAAATACTCAAATTATACGTAAGTGGGGAGTCAAACTTTAATATGTGGGGAGTTAAGTTGAACATTATGTTTCGAGGTTGCAGATTTTTATAAAACTAATTTAAATATCATATTGGGATCACACAATTCACCCACTTAAACAAATTTTCAATCATCCAATTTTCATTCACTGACGTGTGTGCTTTCTTACTTGACAATTGTCAAAATACTCAAGTCATAGTTAAGTGGGGAGTTAGGAATTAATATGTAGGGAGTTAAGTTGAACATTATGTTTTGAGGTTGCAGATTTTTATAAAACTAATTTAAATATCATATTAGGATCACACAATTCACCGACTTAAACAAATTTTCCATCATCCAATTTTCATTCATTGACGTGGGTGCTTTTTTACTTGACAATTGCCAAAATACTCAAGTCATACTTAAGTGGGGAGTCAAGCTTTAATATGTGGGAAGTTAAGTAGGACATTATGTTTCGTGGTTGCAGATTTTTTTAAAAGTAAGTTAAATATGATATTGAGGTCACACAATTCACCCACTTTAAGAAATTTTCCATCATCCAATTTCCATTCATTGATGTGGGTGCTTGTCTTACTTGACAGTTGCCAAAATGCTGAACTCATCCGTAACTGGGGAGTCAAGCTTCAATATATGGAGAGTGCTGTTGTAAATTCTGGACTACATTTGCATCTTAAAAAAATATTTTAATATGGTATTGGGATCACATAATTAACTCACTTTAACAAATTTTCCATCATTCAATTTCCATTTACTAACGTCGGTGCTTGTCTTACTTGACAATTGTCAAAAATCCTCAACTCAACCCGTAAGTGGGGAGTCAACCATTAATATGTGGGGAAGAGTGTTGCAAATTCCTAATTGCTCTTGCAGGTGGTTAAAAAATTAAAATATCATAACACACATTGTTCTTCATACAATTTCAATAACCGAAACACTGCATATCCACCATAGTTCGTGCTTATGTTGCTTGAAAATTGTCAAAATCCTCAACTCATCAGTAAGTTGGGAGTTAAGAATTATTATGTGACTAGTGTTGTAAATTTTGGACTGCAATTGCATCTTTTAAAAAAAATTCAACATGGTTTTGTGATCACACAATGCATTCACTTACACACATTTTACATCATACAATTTCCATAACCTGAACATTGAATATTGACTAACGTGGGTGCTTTTGGTCTTTCAAAATTATAAATTACGTCAAAGCTTAAATAAGTGAGGACTCAAGCATTAAAATGTGGTGAGTATTATTGCAATTTCTACATTTCAGTTGTTGATTTATAAAAATTGTCAACATATAAATGTACAACAGAGTTCCAAATTAATATTCAGCAGAACTTCAACAACACCTATGTCCTTCACGTGGGCACCCATTACAAAGAATCAGGGGATCTACAATATGTTTTTACTCAACAAAACAAATAACTTTACCAAAATATCACACTCCGCTCAAATTAATTGAGACCACTGCAAGCACCCAAATACGAAAATCCCCAAATTTGCTTTCTTCAAATATTGCAAAGAGCCACAACTCTACAACACACAAAAGTGAACTACACCAATGGCCACTATAAATGCACAAAACAGTGACAATAAGACCACCAAATCAGTTTTTCAAACTTCCATAAAAAACGAAAAAAACAACTTTTTCGCACCAAAGCTTAAACTTTACCAAAAAAAAAAAACCACTCATCATCATCAAAGACGCTAGGGAAATGTGTAATGGAAGCACAACAAACTTACAATGCAACGCTGTAGATGATGAAATCCTTCCCATCGACGACAGCAGGTCGCCGTAGTCTTCACAAACCCACACAGACCGCTGGAAAATCACAACAAACTCACAATGCAACGGTCTCGATGAATGATATTGAATGGCAATAGTGGAAGTGGCCTCCGCTGTGGACTATCAAATGGTTGTCGTCGAGCACTTCAGGTGGCCGTTGTCTCCTGTTACCCATACAAAGGGCTGCAATGCTTCTCCCTTTGCAGCAGTTCCTTCTCTCTATCTCCAACACTTCCTTCTCTCTCTGTATTTCGCTCTCTCTCTCTCTCTCTCTCACTTTGCCTAAGAAATATTCCCGCACATGTAACGGCTCGTCTCATTAAAGCATTTGCAATAAAAAATTTAAAATTACCTTGCCATGTCAGTATTGTAAAAAACGAGTCAAAAAATTTTGTTCGAATATCATTTTCGTAATACTAGTGCGCTAACAAAAATAAAGAAAAATACCTACTACACTAACATAAAACACCACCTTTGTTTTTCTTTTTTTTTTCTTTTGGTTTAAAAATTTTAAAAATTTTACACTATCTTTTTTTAACTACAAATACTCAACATGGTAATAACAAAATAACTTCATTAAAAAAAATAATACTACAAATTGAATGTTATCATATATTAATGAAATATGGTAAATTTTATTAACATTATAATTCTGTATTAAAAATACGAAATATGTCACTATATATCATATTAAATTGATTATTTATCTTAAAATTTGTTTTTATTTTTATAGGTACGGCAAAATAAACATATCTATTTGTTTTTATATTTATTCAAATATTAATTAAATAACACTTTTATAAAAAAAATATTATTGAAATTTAATGATAATTTAACACATATTTTTCCACACAATACCTATTAATAAATGACAAACTATAATTACATAAATATTAAAATATAATACCACATAATAGTTACATAGATGTTAGTCAAAGTAAATTACAAACAAGATTATAGTATATTTATAATTAATCTATTATGAATATTTCATAAAAATATTTTAATTGACTACTTATGAATACAACACACAATAAAAAGAATTAGAAATGTCAATTTCAATATAAACCTAAGTTTAGGGAATATTAGGGTAAATTTTAGAATTACCAACTTATGTAATCTTTCAATATACATTATCCTCTCTCTGGTGTCTTTGAAACTCTTTCAGTCTTCAGTTGCAATAATGTTGACGCAGCAAGTGTTGCATCTACCACCCCAGAAACTGTTTTTCTCCTGTTCCCCTTTCAATGTTAGAAAAATCCCATCTTTTGTGAATTGTAAAAATGGGTATGCTTATAGTTACTGCACAGTAAATGCTCTAACTTTGGATGAACTTCCCCCAAACGCACTTCGGAGGAAGAGAGAACCGCAATGGAGAGGAGGTTTCAGCCTTGGGCTTGACTTGGGATTGGCTCGCACTGGCCTTGCCCTAAGCAAAGGCTTCTCCATTCGCCCCTTAACCGTAACAATTTCTCTTTTATTCTTCTACTTTTAAAAGTTTCCTCTTTCTGTGAGATTTGGCTGAATTAAAGATGTAATTTTTACTGTGTTTTGGGTTGTTTGTCCATTTTTGTAATCATCTTTTCCAGTTGTTGGGATTGAATTTGGATGGAATGAGTCCTTTGTTTCTCCCTATATTATAGATTTTCTTAGTAAGTGTTTGGTTTGTGGGGAGTCATTTTTTTTTTATCGTAGGGAGTCATGTTGAAATGTCAGCTAGCGTTATATAGTAGTGACATGACATGCCAAATGAATTCTTAACTGATTGAGTAACACATCAGCATTTAGCAGAATATATGATTTTGTCAGTGATACTTGGAGTAGTATCATCTTTCCTTAATAGTCTTTAAAGTAATAAAACTATTTCAGGTATCCTTAAAGTGTTGTATATTCATCATCTTTGTTCTTAAATTGATGCATTTTAATAAAGTATAGAGACTAATTACTATTAGAAGTGTCTTTTAATATTTGGGGGACTACTTAACATGATTCTGTATATATCTTACAACTATTTAAGCTTTTTTAACATTAGGGACCACTTAGAAGAGAAAGTAATCCTTCAAGGATGAAATTGGTGGTCTAAACCTAAATCATTGACGGACTAAAACCAAAATCCAGGCATTTATAAGAACAGAAAACATGCTAAAGCATAAAATTTACCATTGGAGCACATATTGCTATAATTGATAAGAAAATGTTGCAGTTAACTGTTATAACATTAATATTTGGTCATTACTTCTACTGCAATTATGAAGAATGTTATTTGTGTTTCATCAGCCATCAATTCTGACAAGCCTGCAGTTGATTTAGGTGTTGGAACTGCGAGGACAGAAGCTTGAGGTTCAGATTATTAACATTGCTGAACAAGAGGTCTGAATTCATCTTTTTTTCTCTTGTTCTAGTAAAGAATTGGATATTTATCTCTGAAGGTACATAACATTCAAATCGACATGATTTTGAAACTGTAGGAGGTTGATGAGTTTATAATTGGGCTTCCAAAATCTGCTGATGGCAAGGAAACACCTCAGTCAAACAAAGTCCGAAGTGTTGCTGGAAGGCTTGCTGTTCAAGCTGCCGAGAGGTAAGCCATTTTAGTGAAGCTTTGACAATTTATATTCTTCTATCCTTATTCGTGAATTCCATAATGAGAATATCAAAGCAATAGCATCGGACTCAGCTTTATATGTTATAATCTTCATTCTTGAAGCTGCTAAGCCAACAGAACCGTGAGTTATGAGATTGCCTCAAATGTTGAATTATATTAAGTGGTTGACCTTAGCAAATAACAATTATGACATTATATTACTAATAAATTTGAATGACATATTTGGAATTCTGGATGGCTCCTGATAGGATTTTATTGAACTGTTAATTACTTATATTACAGTTTAATTTCTATTTATATCAACTCTGCTTCAGGGGTTGGAGAGTATATCTACAAGATGAACATGGGACAACGACAGAAGCCATGGATCGAATGGTCAACATGTAAGTGTTTTCAAACTTCTTTATTGATTGTATTATATCCTTTGAAATTCTCTCTTTTGTGTGAATTAAATTACAAATAGTAAGTAATTTCATAAGTGATGTGGTATTATTGGCAATGATTTGGCATCGGGTGCATTGTCACAATATAACCAATGTGTAAAGTTTAAATAAAATTTATACTGCCTGCTGGGTCTTTCATTCACTATTCATTTAGTGTAGTCTATGGACACAGTTATGACATGCTTCATGAAGGGAAATTGATGGGAAAAGAACCGTGTATACTTATGGAATCTCATTCTCACAGAGCACCATGTTGAAGTTCTTCGGTGTTAAAAACTCAATTAGTAGGCTGAAATTAAAACCATCATCTGTGCATACGATCTTACTTGTGAAGAAATATGCATGCTGTCTCCAATTAGAAACATGTTATAACTTCTTTATATGTAGATTGAGACTTTTTGGTTTTTATTCCATTGAAACTATTATGTGCTTAACTTCTGAACTCCTTTTTAGTGTATTTAAGTAAGAGACCCTACTGTGTTCTAATGGGGGATTGGAGAAATGACATGCTAAAGGATGTGAGATAAAGGTTGTTGGTATCAAACTGTTAAGAAGTGGAACTGTAAGCTTAACTCAAATTAATCTTATCTCTAGTTGACGTGAGACTTCCAACATAGTGAAAATAGTGTCATAGGATGTGAAAGTCAAATGAGATTTAAAAAATCCCTTTTGAAAGTTGTCAATCAAAATTTTGTGTGGGAATTTTGTATTTTATTGGAGAAATTAACACACTTCTCTTTCAGGGGTTTGAGTAAGTCCAGTCAACAAAAGAAACTTGATGCCTTTGCTGCCATGGTAAGTGATTCTTATATATGATGCTTTTTTAGCAATATATTATATTTTTACAGAGTTATATGAACATGGGATATCAAATTATGTTCTATCTGCTTTAAAATGGCAATCACAGTAAAAGACACATCTCTGGTATATTGACTTTATTATATATATTTTGTGTACCAGATGGTACTGGAGAGATATTTCTCCACTTCAGGTCAGGGTACTGAACTTGTTCTGCCCAAAAATCTAGAATTACAAGCAAAACTTCAAAGGGGTCCTCCCAAAGATGTTGATTTTTTCTCTGATGAAGATTAATCTCAGAATGTTTGCCGTGTTCCATTAGCTTCTGTGGTGAATTTTATGATGATGTCTGGCAAGGGTTGATAACATATTGTGCAGCAGCTTACTTGTATGTACCATTCCTTCATGTTGACAAATTGCAATTATGCATGAGAAGGTTTTGAGAAAAGAGAAAGATATTCCAGTAATCTGTGATCATGATGAAGGATTTAGATTTTAGATCAAGAAATGAAATTATTGTAAAAGAGTGCAGATAAATGAAATGAGTAAATAAATGGTTTTAGAATTAGACCGATTTTTTAAAAGTTCAATGAAAGAAAATAGTACTTTGGTTGAGTTAATAATAATAATAATAATAATAATAATAATAATAATTTTGAAACACTAAAAAGTTTAATAAAGAACTAATTTTTTTATTTTTAACATTTGAAGCATATAAAAATTGAGTTAAATACATTAATGGTGCTTCCGTTGGCTAACGAGATTGGTTCGAATGGTAACGTGAAAGTGAAGGAGAAGAATAAGTTGGATTTTGGAACCAAGTCTCTTTATACTCTTCAACACTCATTGCATAAGTATCTCAAAAGAGAATCGTGACGTGGCATTATGCTAGCTTCGGAAAAAAAAAAAACTAACATCGTTAACAGAATAGTTTAGGAATAAAAACATAATTAACCTAAAAATAAAAATATTGGATTTTGAAATTCGGGAGATTTCTTTACTGAGTTTCGAAATATGGAAGAATAGAAAACAAATTTCAAAATCTGGAACATTTTAAACCAAATTTTGAAATGCAGGACAACCCTCAATCGAATTTCAAAATCAGGTTCACTCCTCAACAGGATTTTGAAATTTGGTACACTTCTCAACCAGAATTCAAAATTCGTTACACTCCTCAACCAAATTTTGAAATTCAGTACAATCCTTAACTGAATTTTAGAATCCGGTACACTTAATCGGATTTTCAAATCTAGGATACTTCTCGATCGAATTTCAAAATTTGATATATATAGACAAAAAATCAAAAATAATTATAAAATATGGCTGATTTTCATTGAAAAACTCGAAAAAATTGTGTAAATGAAGAAAAACAAAGTAAATACATAATTCTATGTTTCAACCAAAAATGAAATCCGTTGAATACGAAATCCGTGAAGAAGAACATTGTTGAAGGAAGAAGAAGAATGCTGAAGAGAAGTTGGAGTCTGCTTCAAGAATGACTTGGGGGTGCTGGCAAAACTAAATATAGCAACGATAGTAAATACATATGGGTAAGTAACTATTGCTTTTCTAATTAATTTAAAATTTAAATATACATTTGGTATCTATTTTTTTTTATTTAATTTGGTCTCCATTTTCTTTTTGTGTTCAATTAGATTTTCATTTTCGTTAAATTAATTGTGATTAAATAGTTAATGTTTTTGAACAGTATATGTCATGTGTCAGCTCCTATTTTTTTTTTTTTAATTTTTTTTAATTTTTTTAATTTTTTTTAACCTTTTTTATTTTT
>Ga0209589_1000817_pt1 | contig 47010 bp, 28 predicted proteins | sample CowpeawhiteBW_FD_187525 | JGI IMG/M metagenome (GOLD analysis project Ga0209589, IMG submission 187525) | Root nodule microbial communities of legume samples collected from California USA - Cow pea white BW (SPAdes) (version 2) | ecosystem: Host-associated > Plants > Roots > Nodule | place: USA...
TCAACTGTGGTTAATATCTGCTGATTTATGTCAACCACCGTTTGCCTGAAAAGGGACAAATTTACAATTAACTATATAACACTTGAAATGAAATAATGAAATTTATATATGCAATAGTAACGAACCTCCCATCATGTGACACAAGAATGCGATACAGTTCACTTAAGTCAACATCCAAAGAACATTTTCCTGGTTCCACATATGGAATAATTTCCATACCATGAGGATTGTATTCGGGAGTACCTTGGTCGTGCTTATTACAATGACGTGCATCTGCCTCCTCAACATCACAGCCATCACCTATATCATGGCAAGAAGGTTCAGCTTGATGAAAGGAAGATGGGTCCTCAAAATCACGTGATTGTGGCTCCTCAACATCAAACGCATGACCTTGATCAAATGAAGATGGTTGAGGTTGATGGGAGGAAGATGGGTGGTCAAAAGGACGACATTGGGGCTCCTCAACATCAAAGCGATCAGCTTTATGAAAGGGAGAGGGTTCGGGTTCCTCAAAGGAAGATGGGTCGGCTTGTTGACCTCCACAAGCGTACTCTTCTTCCATATTGATAAGCTGATCTTTTAGTTGTTGAACAACCCTATAATTTCTTTTCAGCTTCCTTTTGCACCATTGCTTAAATTTAGTAAAGGACATGTCATCTACTCCTTTTTTTGGGATGCCATGTCCACCTACATTTAAGGCTTCACGAACAACATCAATGTTTTTTTCGTCTTCACTTAATTCCCATTCAAGAACAACCTGCATAATGATGTCCAACCTTTAAACTTTATTGCTAAACACAATACAACTTAATCAACTAAAATATAATGATGTCCAACCTTTAAACTTTATTGCTACACACAATACAACTTAATCAACTAAAATAAAACAAATGCAATACAAAAACCTTGTTAGATTCAAATGCGGATTTTATTCCGTGAGTCCTAATCACCAACGACGACCAACTCAAAATTCTGGGGAAACTAACGTCACCTTCGTAAGACCCCACATTAAGTAGTCGACAAACCAAAAGCTGAAAAAAATATATGCACGAACTAATTAATCGTTTACTTAACTAACATTACGCAAACAAAATCAGAATTGGCTTAAATAATAGATACCTGAAAAATAGCCACCGACCCAGCTACAGTTATGGCTGACGTGTTTTGATCTTCCCTTAAAGTGTGGTAAGCACGGTTGAAACCTTCAACTAAAAAACTATGGACAGACCTTGACCAGTTGTATTGATTCAAGTTGTCAAGGTTATCCAACAATCTAAATGGCATGTTTGTGACAGTTCTAGAAGTCCTAGGGAAATACAAAAGAGCAAAACACAACAACAAGTACAAACGACAAACATTGTCTACATTGTCAATGTCATTGTCATCGCCACTTTGTAAATAAAAGTATATCCTATTAACAATGTCATCTATTGTTATTGGTTCATGTTCAAATAATGACTTTATGACCCCGCACACAACACTATTGAATTCAACATCAACCCCAACAGCATTCAGACCCAAACAAACACAAACATCTAAAACAGACAACCGTACCAAATGTTGCCTGATACATATGCTTTCATGTTCAGGGACCCACCGACTAAGTGTGTGTTTCAGCAAAACTCCATTGATATCCAACGGTTTCACCATGTCAACACACCACCTAAATGGAGTGCGTCCAATTCGAGAGCGATGGCTTGATCTCAATAATCCATTAACCTTAACAATGTAGTCTGTTTTACAACGGTTACGAACCACAACCTAAAAAAAAAATGTAATTGTTAAAAAAACATGTCAGAAAACATCAATAAATGAACTTAATGAACTACAATAGCAAAAATGGTAAATGAATAGTTCACAACTTCTCCTTACGACTTCTCTTCCCACTCAAGAAAAGTAGTGACCTGCAACTTTTTTAAACTTATCTTGCAACCCAAGCGCAATCATGATGTAACCCACCAAATAGTTTTTGGATAAATGAAGCTCACACATTTTCGAACTTACCTTGCAACCAAAGAACAATTAAGGTATAACCCAAACAAGAGTTTGTGCACAATCTAAAATTGACGGATTATGGAAGTGCAATTGAACACACAATTTTATCCCTTGCTAAATAGGGGACCCAATCCCATTTCTTTAAAAGAGGGTGTTACTTCATTTGGGGAAAACAAACTATCCGACATTTTAAAGTTTATCTTCCAACCCAACACCAATTAAGGTGTAACCCACGACACATATTATGCACATATTAACGTTCACACATTGGATTTGCAAAACAACAAAAAATTCTACCACTTGCAAAATGGTTGGACCGCAACAATGCACACCAAGACCAGACCCCATCTCACTTCTTCTAAACCAGGTGTAACTTCATTTGGGGAAAGACTACCATACAACAATTTAAAACTTACATTGCAACCAAGGACCAATCAAGATGTTACCCACCAAAGAGGTTTTGCACCAACTATATTTTGCAAATTTTTGAACTACAATAGTAGGCTGCAACAATTTTAAAATTAAATTGCAACGAAAGAGCAATCAATATGTAACCCACCAAACAACTTCTACACAAATTACAATTCGCAAATTTTGGAACTATATAAAAAACACACTTGTCCCACTTACAAAAAGGTGGGACCCCAACTGGGCACACCAAAACCACACTCCACTCTACTTCTTGTAAACAAGTTCTAAGTTCATTTAGTGAAAAACTAGCCTGCAACAATTTTCTATTTATCCACGAACCGAAGACCAATTATGTTGTAACCCACCAAACACGTTATCCACAAATGATAATTGCCAGGCTTTGGAATTACGTAACAACACAAAATTGTACCTCTAACTAAAAGGTTCGACCCCAACAATGCACACCAATACCATAAAGATTTGAGATTTTCTACAAAGCCAAATTGAATTGGGATTTTCTACAAATCCAAATTGAATTGGAATTTTCTCTCCAAAAGATCACCCACTTGCAGAGTGGACATCTTTTTTTTCATCTCACACTTATAAAGCTTAAATGAATATGAAAAATATAAATGTAAATGCACAACATAAATCCAATAATCGCAAACATTTACCTTCCTTGATACACCCTCTTCTTCTTCTGCCATAGGTAGCCAAAATCTCCAAAATCTCCTACTGGGGTAAAAAGTTTATATAACGAATTGCAATTAATAAACAACAAACACCACAACCAAACAATATTTCGCGATTAAACAAAATGAGCCTCACCAATGCAGAACGTTGAAATTGGGTGAAAATATAGATTAGGTTATCAAATTGGGAAATTCGGACTGTTCCAGGGGTTCCGGGATTGACCAAGGAAGAACAAAGCTGCGGTTTCTAGGGTTAGGCTTTCTCCAACAAAGGGGTTTTGGGTTTTGGACAATGACGCCGGAACGGGGTTCGGGTGCGGGAGGGTATTTGTGGAGCGGTAACGGATTTCAAGTGGTGGAGCAGCCCTGTGTGTGCTGCGACAAGGGTTATGGACGGCAGCGGTTGCGGGATCACGTCCACCGGAGGTGTGTGGCTGTGTTGTGGGATGGTTGTGGGATGCCGGTTTCGTGTCTGTGTTGTGCGGGGAAGGGAAATCGAGCGGTATAGCGGTACAGGAGAGTCGTTTTCAAAAAAGAAAAATGGTTCCGCTGGTGTGAGACGGAGCGGGAGCGGGAGAGGGAGAGGGTTAGGGTTTCTCGCTGGGAGGGGTTTTGGGGACAGTGGAGAAGCGGTGGAGAGCGGTGGGGAAACGTGGAGAAGAGGTGTGTGTGGTGCGGGTCTGTGTGTGTGCGGGAAGAAGAAGGAGCGCAGAGGAGTTTGAGGAGTTTTGAAAAAAGAAAAAACAAATGCGCGGTCTGGTGGTGTTGGGGAAATTTGGAGAAGGCTGTGAGCACACGTGCGTGTGCGGAGAACCACGTTCCCTTCTGCCAATTTAATTTTTCAGTTAACAAAAAAAAAATTTAAATTTAAATTCTGTTGCCACGTAAGGTGGTAATGAAAGTGGTCAAAATGGGGGTGTCATTCTATCGTTTTCCATGTGGAAAACTAAGACATAACATGTTTTAAACTAACAGAGGAGAATACAATATGTTTTAAGAGAAAAACAAACTACATGATTTCATTATCATTTTCCAGACTTGAAGGTAATGTACTCAAAATATCTTATCGTAAGAAAATAGACAGTTCAGAGACTTTTCCACGTTTTATGAAGACTATTCGTGTTCTGCAGTTTCCTTCTTCCTTCTTCCTTCCTTTTTCTCATCTTTGTACACATATTTCATTTTCACTGCTGTTGTTTACGCTTACATGTTCCTCTCAGTGGACAAGTAGAACTTTGCATGTGACTAAGGTTGCTTTGCATGCTGTGGTGCTCACTGCATCACTTCATCTCACTGGCAGAGCACTCTTGGAAAAGGTTAATTCATTCAACTCTTTCTTGAACTTGCTTGTGTTACACTTGGTAAGAACTAAGAAACCTTGTCTTGGTACTGCATACTCCATAATTGTGATGAATTCTTTTGCAGGGATGATACTTTTCAAAGTCAACGGAAGAATCTACAAAAAGCTACTTAAACATGAGAGTATTAGGTATAGGGAAATCAAATTTATCTTCTGTTTTCTACATAATGTTTACAAGGAATGAATTCCTTACTAGTAACGAGCAGTTTACTACTGTAGGGACTCAACCTAAATATTCATGACTTGGAATGGAAATTTTGCCTGAAGTGATTGTTTTCTGATTATATGATAGATGCTCTCCTTGGCCACAGTAATAGGTATAGGTAAATTTATCTTCTTCTGATGGTGTGTGTGTAAAAAAAATTCTCCTTTTTGGCAAACTTGACCATAATAATGATATTACAATTCTGCGCTTTGATGAAAGATAAGCAGTTTTACTTCATTATTAATGACAGTTTATTAGAATGCCCTGTTGGTGTTTTTGTGTGGATTAAGTATATTACCACTTTAATGCATGTTTTACTTCAGCCAATAAACCTTTTCTTCATCAATGTGTTCATTTGAATGTTCTGCTTGTGTTTTCTGATGGATTAAGTGTATTTTTAGTCCCTCTAATTATGGCCTCGTTAATTTGTCTTTTTAGTTACCAAGAATTGTTCCTCCACACCTAGTTTAAGTCATTGACTTAAATATGTTTCTTGCCACACCTTGTAGAACAAAAATTAGACTTTATAGAATTCAATGTACAAAGTAATTTGCTATTCTGATGAGCCTGTTTTTTCTCACACTCAGCATTCCAATGGCCCTCTGAGGTTTTTTAATTGCCTTATGGGAATGAGGTGTAATCTCTTTGAGGGCTGCTTCACCAGCTCTTCTGACACATTTCCAAAGCAGAGTAAATGGAAAATCTTGCCCTACAAGAAACTTGCAAAAGTCACAGATAACTTCGATCAATCTCATTGTCTTGGAAAAAGAGGCTTTGCCACTGAATATTACGGTAAGTGACTATGACTAAGCTATGGCCATTTACATGAACAATGTAAATACAAAAGAAGAAAACTTAGACACAATTTCTCGAGTCATTTTGGCGTGGTAATCCACATAATGAAAATTTGCACTAAAGTTTATTCTGTTCATTTCCCTTGTTCTAGGAAAACTTGCGGATGGGCGTGAGATTACAATCCAGTGCTTCAACGAAGACAAGCACCACATTCTGCAACAGTTTATCAATGAAACTACTATCCTAAATTACTTGCCTCACAAAAATATTGTGTCAATTTATGGATGTGCTTCTCATCACGAGAAATCTATGCTAGTCCATGAATACTTATCCAATGGAAATCTTGCTGCTCATCTTAAAACTGAAGACGAAAACAGCAAAATTTCTTGGCTGACACGATTTGATGTAGCCATTGATATTGCAAATGCATTGGACTATCTTCACTGTTATGGCATCATCCACCGAAATGTGAAGTCCAGTAACATTCTCCTAGATGTGCACTTTTCTGCTAAACTTGCAAACCTTCATTTATCATGCAAACTTCCAGATGGAGTTCCTGTCTATGCCGCCCATGTTACCAATGATATAATTGGAACATGTGGTTACATCGACCCAGATTATTTGACAAAAGGCCAACTTAGTGTAAAAAACGATGTTTATAGCTTTGGGGTGGTGTTGTGTGAGCTTCTATCATCAAAGCTGGCAAAATACTGGGTTCTGAACGAGGAGGACGATCTTGCTACACTTTTAAGAACAAAAATTGAAAAGCAAGCTGTGGTGGACCTCTTGGATCCAACACTTGACTTCCAATCTAACCTTAAGATCAAGAGAATGATGACTGCTACTGCTGAGCTTGCACTTTTCTGCATGCAATGTCCACAAGAATTAAGGCCAAGCATGGAACAGGTGCTAGAGATTCTCAAAGGTATAAAGCAAGGGAGACATGAACCAAACACAACAAAAGGTATAATAAAGTCCTTTTTTGTCTAGTTTCCTTACTCATGCTTTTCTAGCTTCTGTGTTTTTTTGGTGCCAACAGACTGAGGATAAGATAAAAGCTTTTATTCATGTGTGATAATCCATACATCTCAGCTTTGAAAATCTTCCACCATGGTGAACTTGAAGAAGCTACAAACAATTTTGATACTTGCCTTGGAAAGGGAGGCTATGGCACCGTGTACTATGGTGAGAGCCTAATCAATCCACGTATTTTAAATCAGTGTCCCTGCAAGTAATGTGCAATGCATATATCTGTGTTTTTTTTTCTGATAGTGTGCCATTGTATTAGGAAAACTTAAGGATGGAAGAGAGGTTGCAATAAAATGTTTCCATGAAGAGAGTGAGACAGAAAAGATCATTGAGCAATTCATGAAAGAAACTGAGGTTTTGGTTTGGTTGCACCATAAAAATCTGGTTTTACTTTATGGCCGGACTTCTCGCCATAGCAACAAGCACATGCTAGTGTATGAATACATCTCCAATGGCACTCTTTCCAAACATCTTCATGACTCTTCCTGTGGTAAACTACCATGGCATACTAGATTGAACATTGCCATCGAAACTGCAACTGCATTGGTATATCTGCATGACTCAGGTATCATCCACCGAGATGTGAAAGGGAGTAACATTCTGTTGGATGAAAATTTTACTGTTAAAGTTGCAGATTTTGGATTCTCACGGTATCTCCCAGATTATGCAACGCACGTTTCCACTATTCCAGTAGGAACTCGTGCTTACATAGATCCTGACTACTATGAATCTGGAAGGGTCTGTGACAAAAGTGATGTCTATAGTTTTGGGGTGGTTTTGTTTGAACTTATATCTTCCAACTCGCCAAGTTTAATTGAAGGCACAGATTACGTTACTCTTGCACAGTTTGCAAAGAGAAAAATATTGAACAAGGAATTGAACGCGGTAGTGGATCCAAGCTTTTGGTTTGGTGTTGACAGAAACATGATGGAAATGATAACAGCAGTGGCAGAGTTAGCATTTCAGTGTGTGCAGTGTCCCAAGGTACTTAGACCATCCATGAAACAGGTGCTGGAGACCCTTGAGGGCATTAGAAAAGGAACATGGGGATTCAACCAGATAACATAGTCTTTGTTCCTTCTGCCAACAAGCTTGATTCCTCCAAACCATTCCTTTGGTTTTTGGTCCAGTAATTGGATTTTGGTTGAATAGATATGGAGTTTTTTTACCTTAGTATAGTAATTTGAGGTTGGCCATGCATCTTGCAAATGATGTGCATGAAAAGGAGGTTTTGATTCAGGGTGTGTATGCTCTTGTTTGATTACTTTTTCTGAGGCACATTGAACATTGTTCAATGTTTACTGTAGTTTCAACATGTATATATTCTCATATATATTACACTTTCAATCATCTTTTCCTTCATTCGTTGCCATAATCTGAAGGTATTCATGCAGAGCCATATTCTTCATGCACATTTGTTGTTGCCAGGAAAAAAAAAAACTATCACCATTAAAATGTTCAGGTTTACTACACAAAGACTGATATAACAGACAGACTCTTTATATAGATGGTTATATCTCTAAGATTGTAAGAACAGAAAAAAGAAAATATAGCAACAAATAGGATTAGGAATGCAAACTAATAGTGGTACTTGATAAACAATACAATGAAGAACGAACAAGAACAAAAGGGCTAATATTCAATTATTTTCAACAGGGAAAATTGCAAGCAAAACAGAGTAGGATAATTAAAATCTTATGTATGTGCATGCAATAGATTAATGGAAAGTTGTGGAAGAAGATTATATTGTTCATGCGTTTCCTAAAAATCTCACCATGACAAAGATTAAAAACTTGGATGAAAGAAAAAGAAAAATTGCAAAGACAAAATGATGCTTGTCTGTTAGTGTTTGACAAATATCTACAATAGAATTATGATTATCAAGACACCCAAAGAAATAAAATCAATGCTTATGTGTGATAGATTTCAAATTTATATCAAAGGATAGATTTTTCTGTGTTTAGTTTGATACAATGGTACAAAGAATTTTGTTTTTGTCAATTGAAAATGATATTTTATTAGAAAATTGTCTTTTTCATTGACGCGGTATCAATGCATAACGGATAAGAGCTAACAATATATTCTTGAAAACATTTTTCTTTGCTCGTTTTATTAATTAAAAATTATTTAAAACTATAAAATTATAAGTAAAGTTGATCTAATAAAATATAAAATCAAACTTTGTTATTGTTAATGACAAAAAGAATGCTTTAAAAATTTATATAACCAGTATTTTTTTTCTTTCATAGTATTAATACAATTGAATTGAGTTTTTTTAAATAAGATTTTAATTTTTGTGAACAAAAATTATAATAACAATACTTTATCAAATTTTTCGAAAAAAATAAAATTACATAATATAAAACCGACAAATACTTCAGTCAAAAGTGTTACCAGCAAAGTCGTCCTTAATAAATGCATGTTCAGATACCAGAAAATGTTGTGTTGCAGTTCCTGTTTCCTTCCTTGCATTTTCTGCAGCTTCTCTGTTCATTACTTTCCGATGCCCCCTTTTGTTGATCTTTAACTGAACCTCAATACCAATTAAAAATTCACTTTCCATTACTCTTGATCCTAAAGTTCTCAACTTCATAGAACAACACTAATTCAATAAGGACCTTATTACGTTGGAGAATTCTTTTTCTAAATTACTTGTTAGTGGCTAAGTTGAGACTTTCTGAACCACTACACCTGAATCAGTACCTCAGTAGCAGATCATTCTCTGAAAGGGGTATACAATTCATTCTCCAACACTGTTGGGGGCACCTTGTCTTTCTTGGGATTGTTTGTTCTACACTAGGTAAGAACTAAGAAACCTAGTCTCTGTTTTACATATAATATTCACAAGGATATGCATAAAAACCATCTGTACATGAGAATAGTATGTATAGGAAAACTGGTATTTATGTAATTCTTTCTTTTTATTACTGTTTACAAGGAATAAATTTTGGATACCATTCAAATTCAGGTATCATCACTAACCACGTGGATCAATTAGTACAAGGTTGTTATAGCTTGATCAAGTATCTTAAACCCAAGTCATCACTATGCAACTATGTTGAACAAAGAGAGAAAGATGTTTTATTGCTTATAGTAGTCTTGTCTGGTTGAAGTACGGTTTTCTTCTTCAGAAAATTAGTGTAGTTTCTGCCAGAAATATTAGGAAGGAACATATGCAGAAAAGTTATTGTTGAGCATTTTGGGAGAATTTAACACCAATGAGTTGTTAGCAAACCCATGTGAGAGATCTGACACTAATTTCTATTCAAAACCTTAAAAGTTATATTTATAGGTCTTCTTCTTTCTTCTTTATATATATAATGCTCAACTTTCATATTTCCATTTAATGTTGAAACTTGATTGGATTTTCTAATAGGAACAACCCTTTTTATTTTAGTTGATGCTCACATTTTTCATCTTCTTTGATCTTATTTGAACAGGAATTAGACGTCATAGAGTTTAACATGCAGAGAAATTTTTACTTCTGATCAGTCACCTTTTACCTCACTCACCATCAGCATCCCAACGACCCTGCAACTTTTGGTTATTACCTCATGAGATTTAGGTGTGATCTCTTTCAGTGCTGCTTCGCTAGCACATCTTCTGACACATTTCCAAAGCGCAGTAATTTGAAGTGGCCAATCTTTCCCTACAAGGAAATTGAAAAAGCCACAAATAATTTTGATCAATCTCGTTATCTTGGAAATGGAGAAAGAAAGAAAGGCTTTATCACTGAGTACTATGGTAAGAGACTGTGCCATAACCTTCTATATAGAGGGGTTTTGGACAATTTGCTGTGACCGGAACAAGTATCAATGTATAACTTCATTTTTTATTAACATGAAAAACAGTTAAAGGACTATATCTCATGATTTTGCTCAAAACATTTCTTATGATTATCTATATCAATTGTTTTAGGAACACTTGAGGATGGACGTGAGATTACAATCCAGCGCTTTGAAAAAGACAAGTGCTACATATTGCAAAAGTTTATCAATGAAACTGTTCTTCTAAGTTACTTACCTCACAAAAATATTGTGTCAATTTATGGATGTACTTCTCAGCATGTGGAACCTCTGATAGTGCATGAATACCTATCCAATGGAAATCTTGCTGCACATTTTCAAGGTGTAAAGGATGAAAACATTACACTACCTTGGCTTAAACGTTTGGATATAGCCATTGATATTGCAAATGCATTGGCATATCTCCACTATTACGGCATCATCCACCGCAATGTGAAATCCAGCAATATTCTCCTAGATTTAAACTTTTCTGCTAAACTTGGTAACCTTCATTTATCATGCAAACTTCCAGATGGAGTTCCTGTTGACGCCACCCATGTTACTAGTGACAGAGTAGGTTCAAGTGGTTACATAGACCCAGAGTATTTGACAAAAGGCCAGCTTAGTGTGAAAATTGATGTTTATAGCTTTGGGGTGGTGTTGTGTGAGCTTCTATCATCAAAGCTTGCAATATACCATATTCTCAACGAGGAGAGTAATCTCGGTATCCCTTTCAGCAGAAAAATTGAAAACAAAACTTTGGTGGAGCTCTTTGATCCAAGACTTGGGTTCCAATCAAACCTTAACATCAAGCAGTTGATGACTGCTACAGCTGAGCTTGCAGTTCTCTGCATGAAATGTCCACAAGAATCGCGGCCAAACATGGAAGAGGTGCTAGAGATTCTTAATGAAATGAAGCAAGGGAGATATGGAACAAACTCTCACTCAACTAAAGGTGCAATATCAAAACCATATTATATCCCTTTTTTGTTTACAGGCTGAGGATAAAAGGTTTTATTAACGTCTATAATCCATACATTTCAGCTTTGAAAATCTTCCACCATGCTGAACTTGAAGAAGCCACTAACAATTTTGGCACTTGCCTTGGTAAGGGAGGATATGGCAGCGTATACTATGGTGAGAGGCTAATTAGTCCACATAATTGAAATCATAGTTCACAGTAAGAAATGTGCATAGAGAAGTTAGGTTATGCAGAGACAGTGTAAAACAGTTTTGTATTGTCATCTAATCAGAAATCACCATATATAATAAGTTTGTTGGCTTCAATAATAAACATGTTAACATTTGTGTCAATGGTTATTTCTGATTAATTGACCATGTAAACACCTTTTACACTGACCCTGCATAATTATCAAAATCATGCATATATCTTTCTTTATTTGTTGCTTACAAAAATGTTTCACACCAGATTCACATTCATTAAATTCAAATAGATTTATCTTTATTCTGATGCACTAGGAAAACTTAAAGATGGACTAGAAGTTGCAATAAAATGTTTCCATGATGAGAATGAGACACAAGAGACCATTAAGCAATTCATGAAAGAATCTGACATCTTAGGTCTCTTGCACCACCAAAATCTGGTCTCACTTTATGGCCGCACTTCTCGCCATTGCAAGAAGCACATGCTAGTGTATGAGTACATCTCCAATGGCACTCTTTCCAAACATCTTTATAATCCTTTAAATGGAAAATTACCATGGGAAACTAGATTGAATATTGCCATTGAAACTGCAACTGCATTGGTATTTCTTCATGATTCAAGTATCATCCACCGTGATGTGAAAGGGAGTAACATTCTGTTGGATGAAAATTTTCGGGTTAAAGTTGCTGATTTTGGATTCTCTCGGTCTCTTCCAGATCATGTTACTCATGTTACAACTATTCCAGTGGGAACTCGTGCTTATATAGATCCTGACTACTATATATCTGGAAGGGTGAGTAACAAGAGTGATGTGTATAGTTTTGGAGTGGTCTTGTTTGAACTCATATCATCAATCCACCCAAGTTTGGTTGCAGGCACAGATAATGAGACTCTTGCACAGTTTGCAAAGAGAAAAATCTTGAACAATGAATTAAACGAGATAGTTGATCCAAGCTTTTCTTGTGGTTCTGACAATAACATTTTGGAAACGATAACAGCAGTGGCAGAGTTAGCATTTCAGTGTGTGCAGTGTCCCAAGGAGTTCAGACCATCCATGAAACAGGTGCTGGAGACCCTTGAGGGCATAAGTAAAGGAAAATGGGGATTCAACCAGATGACATAGTCTTCATTCATAGACACTACAGATTGTTATATGATTCTGAGACCAGTGATTATCAATTAGACAGTAACTTATAACAAACCTGCTTTTGAGATTCACTTTAGATCATTGTTTCACTTTCACAATTGATTATTTGTATCCCACTATATAGGAATGTTGTTTTCTTCTCACTGTTCTGTTTTTTTCTTTTTCTTTACTTGGTTATTTAACTGTAGTTACTTACACCATTTATACAAAGAATACAGAATTCCCTTTGTTCTTCTGAAAAACCTTGTCAATTCCTTTGCATCCTTTCTTCCAAAAGCATGATTCCTTTAATTTCAATAATGCACACATGATGCTAGATTAGACAGTAGAGTTTATGAAGAAAAACAAAAACTATGAAAGGTTTTTGAGGCATAAATAATTAGGATTCGTTTAAGGAATAATGAACATGAGAATGCAAATTTAGAGTTCAAAGAATAAGGGAGATGCACAAATGAGGCTTGGAAAATTGTGAAGATGGATATCAAAATAGAGTTCTGATTATCTTTTTTTCATGTAATGATATTGGTTGACAATAAAAAAGAAAGAAAAGAAAAGAAAATTACTTAGTGAAAATTGGAAACTGTAAATAACAAAAGCCTGTGGTCCGGAAGAAAAAACTTGTCTTATATTTATTAGTTTTTTAAAATGTATTTACACATGGGCCATTTCTTTTTACACTCTGAGAGTTTCCATATGCACTCCATGAGATGCTCAAAAGACCAAATTGTCTACCTTCTAGTTGTCGCATATTTGTTGTTGTTGTCTCTTGTCGTTGTCACCATTGTCTGTGTTATGTTAAGGATGAATTCAAGAAAGAAACCTTTTTCTAATTGCATGATCCAAAATAATTTTCTTTTATACAAGAAAGAAACTTTTAATTTATGTTTTAGATGGTGCAATTTGGAAGACATTTTTTAATTATACAATCTATAGAAGTACTTCATAAAAACATAATTTTTGAATTGTGTAATCTAAAAGTATTTTTCATGAAAAAAATATTTTCGTATTACACAATTTAGAAGGAAAAAAAGTTTTCAAATTACATAGTCCAGAAATAAAAAATAAAAATAAAACTTCGAGACGAATTGCACAATTGAAAATCACTTTTTAAAAATAAAACAGAGAATTTTGTATTTATAAGAATGCAAAACAAAAAATATTGGGTGCATAAAGAAATTACCTTATAAGAATCCATTTTTTTCTTATTGAAACACAATTAGTCTATATATTAAACAAGTTGAATTTGGTTAAAATACGAAAGAAACGAGTAATATATTGGAATATCTATGTTAATATCTGCATTTAAGGAGAAAATATTCATCCCAACTCCATGACCATTCTTGAAACAAATTTTGTAATGCTAATAATTAAGATGTCCTTTTGTTGAATTTTATCATAAGCAATTTGGTGTTGTTGTCTTGTATGAAGATGGGGTGAGAATTGTCAATACACTTTACACCAATTATTGTCGATAAAGCTTGAAGGATCATGTTTAGATAATATTTCTTTCAAGAAAATCTCAACTTTCTTTAGAAGAAAAAGGAGAAGGAAATTTCAACTTTTTTTTTATATAGAATTATCTCCAAGACGATGATAGAAAATTAATTTATGAATTAATTAATATAAAATTTTGGTGATGAAACTCTTGCTTTGTTGACTTTCTAAATTTAATATTAAAGTTTATACTAATCGAATTTATTGATCTCGTATTATTCGCTATCGAGTTTTTCTTTGTTTCACATTCAAGAACATTCAAGATGTTCATTTCTAATGTATTACGTCAATTATAATATATAACTAAATTATAATATATAAGTGGAAGCATACAGATTTTACTTTTATAAAAAATATTATCGATAATAATAAGAGTTAAATATGTTTTTGTCTAAAAATTGAAATTAATTTCTTTAAAAAAAAATTTCATTTTAATCTCTCAATTTTATAAATGTGTGGATTTAGTTTTTTTAACCAAATTTCATGATGGCATTTGAGTTGTTTATACGGTTTGACACATTTCCGCTTCAATGTTAGTTGAAAAACGTGTTTGAAACGTCAAATAAAACTTAACAAAATTTAGTTAAAAAGATTAAATTCATGATTAAAAGGACTAAATTCATGTATTTCTAAAGTTGAAGATTAAATTGGACCAAAGTTTCAAAAATTGACTAATTCCAATTTTTAGTAAAAATTAAGAGATAAGAAATATATTTAACCCTAATAATAACTATGGAAAAAATATTATTCATGTACATTTTTAACAATTACATTATATAAAATGGTGGTGATAACAAAATTTAAATATAAAGTTTTGAAAACTATAAATCATCTCCTTAGGGTTTAACAATTACCAACATTATGAATGTGTCTGAGAATATGGGATGTGGTGCCATATGTATAATGGTAAATGTTGTGATTATATCCTTAGCAAGGCATTGACACAATAAAGTTTAACAACCTCAAACCAAACCAAACCCCAATAAGGGTCCATCCATTTCATAATCTGAGTAAGGATAGTGACATGTCTCATTCCAATTTCACCCCTCCTTTATATAATTGTCCTTTCTTCAGTTTTTGTGACAAACCTACATTCACTCAAACCTTGGACCCACCATTTTAATTCTTCTCAGCCACACATTACTTGGCTTCCGTTCAGACATACCATGTATATTTTCTCACTCATATCTTTTCTTTATCATATCAAAATAGATTTGTGGGCTATGCCTTATTCACATATTGAGGAGAAAAAATAACTCATTAATACATTGTTTTGGGCATAGGAATTGAGCATCTATCTAAAACACTCACTTAATTTCCTTTTCTTATGATCCTTTTTATCGTTGTAATTTTTCTTTTTCTCTGGCTTGGCCTTCTCTCCTTTTATTCCACTTGATTATCTAGATGATCGAGATACCTTGTCAATTAGGTTTCGATGCTTAAGTCAGTTTAAGTTCGTTCGGGAGTATGCAATTAATATGGTAATAAATGCGAAGTAAAAGTACTTATCAATTTACTTTGGGCTCCTATTTATAGTTTTTTTATACGGGCATGTGATTAGGGTTTTCTTAATCACGGTCCAATTGCTTTTTAAACTTGTTACTGACCTGTTTTACTTTACAGGTTTTACCTTTTGGTTCATCCGACTAACGTTGTTGAGCGTCCGCACACCGATCGACCATGTTCTTATGCCCAAATAGTTGGATAAGAATGACAAATCATGGCCAGTATTCGTCGACACTCACATTAAGAAGGATCTCAATGTGATTTTTAATTACTTATTGTTAGGGTTGACTGGCCATAGCGGGCGGTCTTCGGCCGCTTGTCATCAGGATTGTTTGGTTTGAGCTCCCTAAAATCTCTTTGAAGAAATTGTCACATCAACAAAGTTCACAATTTTAAACTTCAACTATTGAATAATCCGCCTTTATCGGACAATCTTCAAGTGTTATTATTTGGATTACCCGACTGAGAGTGTTGATAGATCTTACAGTACATGTATTAATTGTTCTTATCAAATTTTGACAAAGAATCCGAATTTTCATTATTTAATGTCGGGTTGCTATTGTTAATAGTTTGAGTTGAACTTTAATTATTATTAGAGAAAAATATCTACCTGTAAAAATCTATCTGTATAATGATAATTAACGTAAGAATATAAAATAGGTGAGTCTCCTAATTAAATATTGAGTGCGTAATCAGTGTAGTGAAGTGATGTATTTATTGATTTTCTAAACTACAAATTATATTATTTGAAATTAATTAATTAATATTTTTTGAAGATATTATGCAAAGAATTATTATATTATGAGATATTTTTAACAAATATTTTGGATATTTCATAATATCTTGGAAGTAATTGTACTAAATTAGTTAAGAGTATATAATCTTAAATTACTTGATGTGTGTGGATCTTTAGAATGATAAATAAATCATAATATTTTGAATAAAAATGTAGTCAATAGACTTAAGTGATTGATTTATTTTGTAGATCTTATAATTAATTAACCTAGATATTAATATTTAAAATATGCTTTTCAATCAGTGTCCACTTTTACAATATAACAAATTTTAAACAAATATTTATAAAATCAGTTGTGTTTGCTTAAGAAGTTTCATGACCAATTTGTTCATACAGCTTTAATAAGAAACTGTATTCAAAATTATCTAATCAAATTCAATGTATATATTTAATGTTTTAAGCTTTTATTGAACTTTATTTATATGCAATTTTAAATGAAAATCATTTGTGATGTAAAAAGTAATAAATGTATCATATATATATTTGTTTATAAATCTATGGTAGAATAAATCTCTTTCATACTGAGCGAACATATATTGTGTATTATTGTTATTTTATCAAATCTTTAAATTTATTTTAAAATCAAAATTTTAAATGATTCTTCAAATAAAATATGTAACATGTGAAGAGAAAAAGCGACCTTTTTCTTAAAAGGAAACGGTTGTAATTGAATGATGTCCATAAAGAAAGCAATTATTTGATGCATTACATTGGATTCAGAAATATATAAAGTTAAGTTTTCTTTTTTAAAAGACAAATATATTGATAATAAAAATATTAAATATTTTTATTTAAAAAATCTCAGAAAATTAACTTGATAAATGTAGTATTACTTTAATTATGAATTATAAATATCCTATATGTAATGCTTAATCTCAATTAAGGAAATTTAAATATTTTAAGATAATTAAGAAAATTAAAAATTTAATTTGATCAAGATAATTCATTACAGTTCCCGAGGAAACAACCTGTCACAAGAAAGATACGTGAATACATTATTTTTAAGAATAAAAACTAAATTGCTTATAATTCAGTGCTGGAGATAAAAAATTTAAACATCCAACAAAAATAATATTTATTGATGATGATTTTCGATATTGTTCCACATTATTTCTATTAAATTTTTATTAAACTGTTAGTAGAAATATATATTTATATTTTTTCTTAAAATTCAAAAATCTTATGTAAAACTTAGTTCTTAAATTTTAATATTGTGTTGGAATGTCTCACGAGAGATAAGATCAATTCACAATATATAAGTGGATGCAATCCTCACCTTATCAGTCAGTTTTGTGTGGTTGAGTTAGGGTTAAATTTCACTTCTAACATGATATCAGAGTCAAGTTAGAGTCTATCCTAACGATTTTTTTTGAATATTTTGTTTCATATGATATCGAACCGTTAATAAACACCTACTAATATTTTGTCTCACGCACGATATAAATATATTTCTGATACTTTGGCATAAGAATGTATGTTAAAGATCCTATATCGACTAGAAATAAGGTTAATTTATAATATATGCAACTTATATATTATATCAACGTATTTTGATTAAAATATTTGATGAAATGAAGCTTTAATGGAAATTCTGACAATAATTGTAAGTATATCTAATAAAATTCACGAAACAATGTACAAGGTGTTTCAAAAGCAGTGGGTCACTCTCTCTTCTGCAATTGAATTGAGAGATTAGGTTTATATGGAAATCAAGGGTCCACTTCTTTCTTTTTCAGTTTCAATCAATGCTTACAACATCCTAAATTTATATATGAAGCTACTAGAAATACCTCGAAGCTGTCAAAAAGAACAAGAACAATAAACTTAGAAAATTCACAAAAAACAAGGATGTTTTGTTATGTAAGTAAAAACATTGCTTAAGGAGTGTATAAAAGAAGCTTGTGTGAAATGTCCGTAGTGTCAGGTATTTTGAGAGTAATGATAAATAATAATCAAATAAAAGAAATACAATGACTTAAATTATTGTGAATAGAAATATCGACCTTCAAATAAAATATTTATCATGAATAAAACTGTCGACCTTCAGTAATAAAGCATTAATTTAAATCATCTTTAAGCTCATTTTTAAATATATTATTACAAAATAAAAAATTGTGTGAATTATTATTTTTAGAACTCTGTGACATTGTGGGTTTTTATTTAACTTTTGCAGTTTATAGGACCCATTGTTGTAACTGATTTAATGCGATGAATAGACATCGTGTATGGAATGATATATCATATTCATGAGTGAAACAATGTGGACCAATTCGTAATCGACACTATTAACTTTTCCTGCTTTCAATCAATTTCTCTGATGAGGATGATTTTTTCCACTGTCTATAACTTCAATATTTTAGTTCAATTTTTACAAGTAACATTTTTTAATGCAAACTTTGTTCTTTAACTAAGAATCGGTCTTACCTATTATGTTAAATAAAATTAAAACGAAATTCAATCGGTTTAAAATATTTAAATCAATGTATAAATCAAAATTCAACCAATTTTATGGTGAAAAACTCAGTGGTGGAGGTCGCGTTAGCCAACGAAATATAGAGGAGAACTCGCGGGAAAAAGAAACAGTGATGTTTGCACATTGCAGATATGAAATTTAAGGCGCGGGAAGTCGATTATGCATATACTTGACGTTAAGTGACGTCGAATAATTTATGGGCCGATATTAAGTTGGATTGACGTTTGGGTGGGCAGAAACCAAAGTTAAGTGACGTCGGTACAATGCTGAACATACATCATTTTTTACACTTTATTTACAAAAATGTCACCAGTTATTTTCTTACGTTTGTGTGTTCTCTCTAAGAGATGTTAACTGGGTGACATTATAGACATTTTTTGTGTTAATGAAAAATCAAATTAGTTATTATTTTTAACAAGATTATTTTTCCAACTATTAATATCAATCGAGGTATTTCTCTTATTTCATCTATTTCAATAATTACAAATTATACTCATTTATTATATTTACATTTTGTTATAAAAATAGATATACAACACATAACTAAGTATAAAAATAGTTATTTAATATAAACAAACATATTTATAAAATTATAAATACTGTTTGAGCAATTAGAGTGAACAAAAAATTAACATTTGAGCAATTAGAGTGAACAAAAAATTAAACATTAATTATTTCTTGTTCAAACTAACTAATGCTTAAGGAATGAATGTATTACTTGAATATCATATAACGCTTGGATAATATTTGTTTTGGAAGAGAGAAAAATTATCCATCATCTTTCTTATTTTAGTATTCAAAAGAGTATTTAAACACCCAAACTCTTATTATTGAAGAGATAATAAATTCTATATATATCTTCTTGATTTCAATCATAAATTATAACTCATACAAGAAAATTTCTTGTTTGAATATTATATGAACACTTAGAGTAATAATGTTTTATCGTAACACTAAATGTTATCATTTCGAACTCACTCAAATGGTATTTAAAATAAAAAATCTAACTTATTTATCGATTGAATTAAACAAAATATTTTTTAATTATGAATATTTCTTTCTCAATACAATTAAGAAAATCATTGTTTCAATTCAATTAGATTAAATCATGCAATTCATTTAGTAATGAAATACATAAATTATGTAGGATATGTTTGTTTCATCGTTTAAGCAGTAAAATATCGATTGAATAGTCTAAAAGTCACACTCACTTGTTTGATAAATTTATTTTTATTCACGTTTTGTTCAAAAAGCTTTTTCAGAAAAAAAAAAACATATTTTGACAGAAAATTTTGATCGATGAATTTCGATATAAACTTAGTTATTTTCAAAATTGTAAAATTAAAACTAAAAAAAAATGATGAACATATATTTATCAGGGGTACTATAAAGAAATGAAAGAAAACAAAAATAATTTTTTATATAAATAGATAATAAATTAATTTTATAAATATCTTAACATTTTAACTTAAAATAATAAAATATATACATCGATCATCTATTTTAGACTCCCTCATCTAATTTGTTTAAAACTCGTTGTTGTATTCATTTTTTTAAAGATCGAGTGATTCATTCTTGTTAAAAATTGAGTGATGTAAATGTGATTTAACAAGCATAATCAAGACTTAAAGTATCAATTGTACTTTCAATATAAAATATGATGATAGTAAATAAGTTGTAATATTTGGAAGTAGACAAACTTTGCTTAGTTAAAAGATAAAAAAATTTTAGACATCACTCTTATTCACAATATAACATTATAATGTTACTGATTTAATAATTTTGTATGTATAACAATCGACACACTAATATATTATAATTATCACTAACATTATTTATCAATGTTTTATCTATCAGAATAATTAGTGTCATGGTCAGTGATAATGTTATAGAAAGATTAATTATTGTAATATTTATATTGAAAACCATGTAAAACTATTTTTTATCGTCATATTTGTGTGCATTTAGCAGTATATTTTTTTTGTTAAAGTTATAATAAATATGATTTAAAATAGAGATTATTTTTTTTGTTAAAGTTATAATAAATATGATTTAAAATAGAGATTTTGGAATAATTGTTTGTGGTTGAAATAAGTGACAATGTAAAACAACAAATGAGTGGCAGACATGAAGAGATGGGATGGTTAATACGTATCTTACATCTCGCACGTGTCCCACCTACTCATCCTCTGCACGTGTCAATTGCATTGCTTTTCCCTGACCAACCCAACCAAACCTTATTCATTAAATGTTCTTGCAAAATCTTTTCATTCTTATATATTTCACAAATGTCTATTTTTTTTTTGTTTGTTAATGTTTGATTAATAATTTATTATTTGATTTTTAATGAGCTTTAAAATGTATATGGACATTGGAGACACAAACTCATTTGACTAGGATTTTTTTTTCTTGATTATAGGTTTGATAAAAGCCTATTTAACATTTTAAATATATTCATCAAGGTATTTTTCTCATAATTTTAGGTTTGATAAAAAACTGTTTAGCCTGAAAAAGAACAGACATTGAATATCTTATACATTCTTTGGAAAAATATGTTTTTAACACATTTTAAAGTGTGTATTTTATTTAATAAAAAAGTTTTCAAAGATAAAATAAATTATAAACAATGATATTAAGTCCTCTCGGTCGTGATACATATCAATAAAATAATTAACTTTATTGGTTTTTTCAACTTTGAAAAATGATATATATTAGATTTATCTTCATCATTGATGTTTTCTTAAAATTCGTTTATCGTTATTTATTGATATAAAACATTTACTTATAATATTTAATTTGGAAAAAAATTAGTATAATAAATCACTAATTTCTTCTAAATTATGTTTAATATTAAAGAATAAGAAATGAATAATTTATATAATGTAGTCAAATTACTTAAACAACACTATACCAAATCAAATACTAATATACTTTTAACAATGATATTTCAAAATATAAAACACATAGTATAACAATAACAAAAGTGTCATAAATAATGAGACTTTTGATTTGTGCTATGTCAAATTTGATTTCAAAACCAATTAATTTCACTCAAAAATAGAACATAATTACAATCAATCACATGTCATTCATTTTGTTACTGCATTCAATCCTGGTTGATCACATTGCATGAATGAAACATTTGGCATTTTTTTTCTTCTTAATCTCAAACATTTTACCATTTGTATATTCAACAAAGTAATATTAATCTTGTGAATTTAATGCTTAGTTTACTATATTGTTTTTTTCCCTTTTGATTTTTTATAAAATACAAATTTTAAAATTATTGAAAAACTAAAAAAATTATAAAAATACCCATAGGCACAGAAAAATTAATAGATATTAACAATTTTAAACAATAAGTTACTTATTTCAAATTTATTGATTATATAAAAAAATTTCTAATGTTAGATCTATCTGTGTTTATTATATTCTTGATTAAATAAAAATAATTTACTACATGCAATAACTTATAATCGGATAAAAATATAAATGATTTTTATATTAATTAATTTTGAATCTATTATAAATTTGTGTATTTCAATTAGTTTCTATTAAACTTTTATACTTTATAATTGAATTCTAACTGGTTAATTTTTTTTAAAGATAAAATAACTATTATTTATTTTTTAAAAGTCATACCATAATATTATTTTATGAATTAGAAATTTTCACTTTTTTATTAATATAAAAAAAGATTAAAATAATAATCACATTACTCAATTAATAAAAATTAAACAACAAAAATTTAATTAAAAAATACAAAAAATTTAAATGTCTAATAAATAAGAAAATTTAATAAAAAATTAGTTAAAAACATTCAAAATCAAGAGGACTTAAAACTTTATTAACCGTTATTTTATAAATATATATATGCTATTTATTTAAATAATTGAAAGAAAATATTACTAGTCAAAAAAAAGAAGAAAAAAAAAGTAACATATTTAGTTTATACAAACCAAATTGCTAACAATTGCATACTAGGATATCATATCAACCAATTTCTCAACTAATTCCTATATTTATTAAAGTGTTTTTATTAATATGTATTTTCCACAATAATCATGCTCCTAACCCCACCAAATTCAGCACATGATATTCTCCCTCATGGTGGCACAAAGTTTCTATGCACCCATTCTTCTCTGTTCTAGTGTGATTCAAGAAGAAACTTTTCTTCCCCTCTCTGTCTCTGTTCATTACTTCACGCATATATTCCTTCAAATTCATTCTACTTTCTCTCATCCAATCAATCAAGGTACCTTCCCTCTCTTCACTTTCGCACATTCTTTGATCCTCTTTTTCTTCACGCCAACTCTCTTCTGGGTTTCTGTCATCTTCAGATTCTCGTCAGAACTTCACTATTGTTATCTTTTAATTCCTTATTGGTGTTTGGTTGCTGAGAAACTCCCAGAAAATAATCACTGTTCCTGTGTATTGATCCTCTGTGTGTGTATGTGTAGAGTCTAGAAAGAAACTCAGAGTATTGACCACTTCTGAATTTTCTTTGTTTTTTTGGTCCTTCATTGAAAAAACTAAAAAAGACTAGTTTTTTTCTTTTAGTCTGGGTCTGGTATTCTTCTTTTCTTGATAATCCAATATTTCCCTTCATTTTATTTTTATTTTTTTGTGAAAAGTTACTTTATTGAAAGTGGTGGAAAATGTTGGGGACGGCTTTGCAATTTGGAGGTGTTCGTGGCGGTGATGATCGCTTTTACATTCCGGTGAAGGCAAGGAAGAACCAGAATCAGCGTAAACCGGTTCAGAGAGAGAAGGGTGGTGAAAGTGAGAGTGCTGATTCAATTTCAGACAGAGAACTTATTGCTTCTGAGAATGGGAATCCCAATGAGTCTTCATACTTGTTGAGCAAACCATCTTCTGTAGAGCCTGCTAGCAACATTGATCGGTTTCTGGAGTCCACAACTCCTTTAGTCCCAGCTCAATATTTAGCTAAGGTTGATCTCATCTTGTCCATTATGCATCTTTTCCTTTATGCAATTATGCAGTTGAGCTATCTTATGAGTGATGGTATTTACTTTGCTGGACTTGGAGACTACAACAATCTGCACTTAGTGTATTATGTTTGAGTGTTTTTATTCTTAAAGCAAGTTAGTAGTAAAACTCAGTGTGGATTTTTAATCAAATGTTCAAAAAATCAATTTTGGACCAAGAATCAATTTGTCAGAATGAACTAATTATCATGTTGACTGATATATATAAATGTAATCTTGGATGATTCAACGTTAACAGCTAAACAAACACATGCTTTTTTATCTGTTTTTCTGTTCGTATCCGACTTACAGTTGATGGAATGCTAAATCTTGCGGAAATATTTTACCAGCTTTAGGCATAAGATTGATGAATTTCACTCTTATTTCGCCAGCTTACTTACTCTGGACTTGCTTTTGTTTTGTTGTGGGTGTAGACAACAATGAGAGGTTGGAAGACTTGTGATGTAGAGTATCAATCTTACTTTGCCCTGAATGATCTCTGGGAATCGTTTAAGGAGTGGAGTGTATATGGAGCAGGAGTCCCTCTGGTACTTGATCAAAGACAGTCTGTTGTCCAGTACTATGTTCCTTATTTGTCGGCTATTCAGCTATATAGTCAATCAGACAAGAAGTCAAATACTAAGCCAAGGTATTAACAATTTCTCATCTCAATTATGAGACACTTTTTTTAACTTGTATTCTTTCTTTATTCTCCTTCTTTATTTCTGGCCACTGATTCCACTATGTTGTCAATGTGGTTCTGTACATGTGAATTTACTGTTGCAATTTTAATAGTATGCTAATCCATTGCTTCATCTTTGTGTGTAACCATACCATGTCTCAATTTCTTTTGTCATCAGGTACACCAGTGAAGACAGCGATGGTGATTATTACAGAGATTCAAGTAGTGATGGAAGCAGTGACAGTGAATTTGGAAAAAGGACTGAACTTTTTGTAGCGCAAGGAAATGGTCAATATTATAAAGGTGACGTTTCGATTCAAATGAGCAGGCTATCTGTACATGATAAGCACAATAGAATGCAAGAGGGATTTTATAGCGATGACAGTGAAACTGGGAATCCTCAAGATCTTCTTTTTGAGTATTTTGATCATGACCCTCCTTATAGTCGTGAACCATTGACGGACAAGGTTAATACTGGTTTCAATTAATGTGTGGCTGCTGTTAATTTAAAAGGTCCATATTATATGTTTTTTTATTTGGACAGATACTTGATCTTGCACGGCACTATCCTAGCCTCAAGTCACTGAGAAGTTGTGATTTATTGCCAGTTAGTTGGATGTCTGTAGCATGGTGAGAACAACTTGATTTTTTGCTTTAGTAGCTATTGCTGCATTTTCTGCTATCTAACATTTTCTATGCATCTTTCAGGTATCCTATATATCGAATACCCACTGGTCCAACATTAAAAGATTTAGATGCCTGCTTTCTTACATACCATACACTGCATACACCCTTGACAGGTAATGATGGAACTTTAACCCTATGTTTAATCTTCTGTGGCATTGTAGTTCTTACTTATCGTAATGCAGCTATCTAATGTAAGTTGTCATTGTTAGACTTAGTCATGCATTTTAATGCCAAAATTTGCCAACATTTGGCCTCTTTATTATAATCATTCATTTTAAACTTATTTCCTCTTTACCTGTTTACAATCACTCAAGAACTTAAAATTATGAAAACAGAATATTCTTTTTTAGGTAATCAAATATGAAATAGGCATCTAAAGAGTTTCTCAATCCCAGACACTGGCACATAGCAGCCAGTCTAAAATTTTAGATGTAGATCATGAATGCTAAAGATTTCAAAATTCAAGTCTAATTTATAAGTAATAATCAAAAGTCACATATATTACGGTAAACACATTAAGCATACAAGGAATCAAATAAGTTTAAGACTATGAGGAATGTGAGAGCAGGAAGAAAAGGAACAAAGGGAAGAACTACATTAGTGCATTTAGTGCAGTGCATTTAGTGTAAATGTTCTGCATTAGTGCATTTGCTCATCTTTCATCTTTGATAAAGAATAATTTGTTACATGCATGCCACTCTGAAAAATGATTCTAGTAATAGATTACTTCACTCGGTGATTGATTTTATGAACTTTTTCATGCAAGTAATGCTTTATTGCAAAAAAGGTAAAGGTAATTAGAGTTTTATAACTTTACCTTCAATGTTCAATAGTTTTCTTTTGATCACATTTTGCAGGAAATGGAAGTACTCAGGGTCCAATTTTGGTTTATCCAAATGACGTGGATGGTGTACCAAAGATTTCCTTACCAACTTTTGCAATGGCTTCCTACAAGTTAAAGGGGTCTATATGGACACAGAACGGAGTTAGAGAGAGTCAACTAGCAAATTCTCTCTTGCAGGATGCAGATAACTGGTTACGGCAGCTTCAAGTGAATCACCCAGATTATCAGTTCTTCAAATCACATGGCACATACCACAGGTGAACCAAACGGGATGACATGTCATTACCTTCTGATGGCTAAAGCTGTTAGCCTTAAATTTCTGTGTTCATTGCTCAATTCAAACTTGGTATGGTCCATCCATCAATAGAGACTGATGGGGTTGGTACTTCTAATGTGGATTCCTGTTCCTGTTACACATGCTTAAGCAGCACAAAAGATGAGCTGGTTTCAAGTCAAGAGTGAAATAGAGATTGCTAAAGTGAAAAAACAAAAGAAAAAAAGAAAGAAGAGACGGACAAAGTGAAAATAAAAGAAAGAAAAGGGGTTTTGTGTGGAGAAAAACTGTCACATAAGTGTAAAATTCTTATGGAAGGGGAGATAAAGCACAACATGCAACAAAAAAGGTTTTCAGGGAAGAATATGTGTGAGATTAAGCTAGATGATCCCAGACTTTTTGAGCTAAAATAAGATTGAGTTTTCAGTCTAAATATTTACTGGTATTTATGTTATGTTGTGATTTAGAATAGAATTGATAGAATATGTAATTTCTGCATGACAAGGTACTATTGTGGATCCAAGTCAGTGTGTATCTGGTGAACACCTTGTTCCATGGGCTGTACAATATTTTACCATTTTGAAAGAAGTGTTGTATTCTTGAGATGTTAATCATTAGCTCGATCAATGTTGTATTATTTGGACAAGTATGAATTGTGTTGTTGGCTGTATCAGTGACATGTTTGGTTAGAATTAATTGGGGGAGAAATAGTTCTTTTTGCTCTAAAGGTTTTCTAAAAATATTAAAAGGAAATAACATGTCACCCAATTATCAGATCTGATTTGACTCTTTTAGGGCAAAATTGTAAAACATGGAGTGTGTGAAATAGGCACGTTGGAGCGTCAATGGTCCCACCCAATGAAATATTGTTCAGTTTTCATGCTTGTGAATTCAAAGATGTGTGTTGGGAAACTCAATGCAGTGATTGGTGATGCTGCAAAATCATAAATGTTAGGCTTTTCTTTTCTAAAATTTAACTTGACAACTTGTGTCAATTTTTTAAATTGACTGTTTAAACCAATAGTATTGGACCTAAGCTAGAACGTTCCATTATTGTCTCTAGATTTATTTATTCTTATTTAGTTTCCTTCTCTCAATAGGATTTCTATTTTGTTTGTCTTGGCTAAGGGTCTATTGTTATTTTTATGTTTTTTTATAGTTGTTAGAATATGGAATATTCCAATCCTTATATAAAAATTATATATACATTTCATAATAACATAAATCATTAAAACGTATTTTAATCTTATAAAATCCTTATAATTCTTATAAAAAAAAGTATTTCTCATTTTTCTCTTAATCAAGTTTCTTTCCTTTTTGATGGTTAATTTTCATATGAAACTGAAAATCCTTATAAAACTATTCACTTTTTTTATTTTAATTTCTTCTTTCTGGGTCTCTTTTCAAACTTGATTACTGAGGTATTTTTTAATCACTTTGTTCTTTATAACTCTTTGTTTTGTTTTTCTATTCTTTGAGCATATTGAACTTTGTATCCGTTTAAATTTGTCTTAACCATGAATTATTATACTAATATACTTTATATCCCTTAGTTAAGTTAGAGACATTAATTTCTTGCTATATCTTTCTTAAAAAGTTAAGAACTTTTAGGTATGAGCAAATCGCTAGTCACACTAGTAAGAAAACTTATGTTTTATGTTGTGTTCATTCCAAAAAATTGAATTATGATCATTTTTGGAATTACCTCAAGAAATGAGATATTTCTATCTCAAAAGCTACTAAATGTGTCCAATGTGTAATGTGTTATTGTCTCCCCAAACATCTTATATTTTACATTATTTGATCTCCCAAAAAATGAGTATTTGTCAATGAAATATCTTAACATGTGAACTAAAATCTTATGTTTTTTTATAAATAGTATATAAATAGTATAGTATTTGAGATGCTCTTTCACATAATTTACATAAAATCTTGTGATGTTGCAAGAAAACTTACTTTTCAAATGACATGACATAGTGTGGTAGTATTGATTCATTTAGAAGTTCAACAGAAAATATTCAAATCTTACATTGTCTTTGTTTTTCTCCTTATAGCATTTAGTGCTGAATATTCAAAACATTGTTAATTATTTATGAAAATAATAATATTAGTATAAGTATAATTATTTAATGAAGTAGTGAATATAATTGACTAAAAGTTGGTGAAGTATAATTATTAAATGAATATAACTACAAGGAATAATAATTTTAATTGTTAGATTAGATTTGATTTGAATGACCACTATTTAGGTAAAGACTTTCTGAAAGCTGGAATAAAGTTGGTGAAGTGAGTTTAATTCAATAAAGTTTTGTTAAGTTATTTTTTCTCCAATATTTTACTTCTTAAATTCAAGTTCCTAAATAGTCTAATTTAAATATATATATATATATATATATATATATATATATATATATATATATATATATATATTTCTAACTTCTATTTAAAATGTCACATTTCTTTTCATTTATTTATTTTTATTTTAAAAGCATGTATTTTATATTCTTTTCTACATTTAGATCAATTAGTTTGCCAACTAATTAATTTATCATAACAGCAAAGAAAAATTAATATTTCTGACTCATTCACAAATTGACCAGCCGTTTTACCTCTCAATAATAAGAGGTAGAATAGTGAAATTTAACCTTCCCAATTTCTTTTAAGCATGATTAATAATTTTAGAAAATTAAAATAATATATTCAGTTAATCATACTAATATTTAGTTCATATATAAAATCACAGAGTTCATGTTATAAGATAGCACCGGCGAGTTTCTTTTTCTCTAACATGTGTATTATATCATCCTCATGATATAAAATAATTATATTCTTGTTACCAACAATTAAAACTTTTTATTCAATGTTACCTATAAAAAAATATAGTTATTTAAATTTTAAAATAAAATATCAAATAACAATTACATATATATCAAGTAATTATAAAAAACTATATACAGTTATATATAATTCAAATTTCTTAACAACTATGATATCTATCATTGTTTTTAAACATTAGAAGGAAAAATACCTAAAAAAATTTAAGTAAAATTGTTGTAATAAAAGAAAAAAATCTTGAAATAAAAAAAAATAAAAAAAGATGTTTTTAAAATCATCCAATAAACTAAAAAAGTTTATATAGTTCAATACTAATAATTAATAGTTATGAAACAATAATTAAACTAAAAATAGAATTCCCATATTATTTTTTCATCGTTTTCAATTTTTTTGACAAATTCTTACATAGATATAACAAGATATAACAGTAAAACTTTTTGTGTTTTTTATTAAAACATTATATACATAACATAATTTTCATTCTCATTTAATTAAATGATATACATCTAGATAAAAAATAATTAAATGTATATCATTTAAAAATTGTTATGGGTATAATGTTTTATTGAAAAACACAAAAAGTTTATATTCATATTTGTCAAAATTGAAAACGATGAAAAAATAATTTGGAAATTCTATTTTTAGTTTAAAATAAAAAAATTTGAATTTAAATTTAATTTGCAGCACTTTATTATCATGTTAACTAATTTTTTTTCTCAGTTACACAATTTTGATTCAGTTTTTTTCTATTTTCAGCACGGGTTACACATTTTTAAATAAAGTATTTATTAGTTATTAATCAGAAATTTATACTGTCATAATAATGTAACTTTATTACACATAATAGGAAATTTATTGTTTTACTATAACTATAATTCTAAGGATACATACACAGGCTTTTTTGTAAAGGATACTTATAATTTATTATATAATTTATATATACATTACTTAATTACAAACTAAGTACCATTTAAAATTTTAAAAAAATTATGATAAATGTATATTATAAATTAAATAATATACTTAAATAATGTATTTTTTAACCTTAATTGAAAAAATAACACCAAAACCGATAATAAAATAGATAATGGTATGATATATATGATTTTTTATTGTCAAATATAATTATATAATTATAAAAATGATATAATTTTTTTATATGATTATAAATGTAGCAATTATAATATCTACAACTATAACATTATATATACAAATTACATATTATTTACTGCGTTATATAAAGTTACAAGATAAATGTTAAAAAACTTACAATTTTACAAATTTATAATAATATTTTTTTTATAAATTAAAAATATAGTAAATTTTGTAAGATTGAATTATTTATGTTAAAAAAAACTTAAATAAATTTATAATTTTTTTAACTAATTATACAAATTTTAGATAATAAAAATTAAATAAATATATAAAATGTAAAATATATAATAAATTTATCATGCTTAATGTTTTCAATAGCAATATTTAAAATTTTATTTTAAGAACACGGCAAAACTCAAAACCACATCTAATGCTAAATTTGTTAAATTGTTTGATTATTTATCTTTAAAAGTAAGTTTGGTAGAAGGAAAGCAAAGTACCTCTTGTATTTGGTTGAAAATTGTATTTACAAAACTTATTATTTAAATATAATTTTCTATGCATACACCACTTTACTTAAACTTTAATTTAATTAAAATTATATTTTTAAAATCAGTATTACTTAAAATAAGGCTTATAAACACTCACCCAATACCCTTGTAGATAAGTTTTAAGATAAAATTCTCCAAATGAAGATTAAAAAGACTAAAATACAAAAATTACAGAAGAAAAACCCTTTATTCTTTTTGACATTTTTTGTCGGAAAAAAAGATTTAAATTTGATAAAAGCAAGTAAAAAATAAAAACATATCAGAAGCAAACAAAACGGAAAACGTTAGTTTTCAAAATAGGTCCCACTGCTTGTGTGTCCGTCAATGATTATTATCTGGCGAATGAAAACGTTGGAAGAACTCATAATTAAATTAATAACAATTAATTAAAACTATAGGATAATAGACATTATTTAATTAAAAAAGTAAAAAAAAAAAAGAAAACTAGCCGTTGGAAGAGTTCCCAAATTCAAATGAAATGGTGGCGTCGTGCACACAGACCAATGCGCTTTCTATCATTTGAATCATCACAATTGCCACACACAGCCATTACTCTTCCAATCGAACCTAACTCTCAACAACAGCTTCACTCTTCTCTCCTTCTAAATCTGAGTTGAAGAAATTACTCAACTAGGGTTGATGTGAGTTTATGCTTCAGTTTCCTTTTATTTCGCAATTTCTTGTTGAACTCTGATGAGTTGATTTTGCATTTTCCATTTGAGGATTTGACTCTATTATTAATGTGCTTCTTTGTTTACTTAATCACTTTCCTGTTTTACTCTTTTCTTCAGTTTACTTGCTTAGAACTAGTGTTTGATGTAATAAAAGTAAACATGTAATGTAATCTTTCCTTTTTTCTGTGTTTGGTGTATTTTAAACTTAAATTTCACTCCATCCTTTTCTAAACTTAATCTTTCCCGTTAGGGTGTTTCTACAGTGAATCTATACAACTCCGTCTCATCTTCTTTTTGTTAAAAAATCTTCAACTCAAATGTTCTTTAGTTGAAACTCTCTAGTTTGATATTTTTTTAGCACGATTCAAGTCACATTGGAAGAGATCTCATTTGATATAACATCTACTCAATGTTGAAAATTACGAACAAGAACTTATGGACTAACCCTAGATGTGAACTGATCTATTTACTAATCTTTTCCCTATTTTTCATTGTTGATGATTTTCTCACTACTTTTTGTAGAAGATGACTTTGAAAACGCCAGGAACACCAGTTTCTAAGATAGATAGGACACCTGTATCAACTCCAGGAGGGTCAAGAGCTAAGGAAGAGAAGATTGTGGTCACAGTAAGGTTAAGACCTTTGAACAAAAGGGAGCAATTGGCTAAAGATCAGGTGGCATGGGACTGCATCAATGATTATACTATTGTGTATAAACCACCGTCACACGAACGTGCTGTCCAACCGATGTCATTTACTTTTGGTACCAAATGAAATTATTCACCTTGTTTTGCTATGATTAGTTATCAGTTCACAGTTTCTTTTGTCCATTTCTTAATTTAAGTGTCAAACTTTTTAACATTTGTTGACCTAACTTTTTACCCTGCAGATAGAGTTTTTGGTCCTGCTTCTGTAACCGAGGAAGTATACGAAGAAGTAAAGAATGTTGCACTATCTGCATTAACGGGCATCAACGGTACTGCATTTCAGATATTTGTTTCCTTCTGTCTAAATCTCAATTATCTGCTGGAACATGAATTACATAACCATTGCATGATTATTCGTTACAGCTACAGTTTTTGCTTATGGACAAACTAGCAGTGGAAAGACATATACAATGAGAGGCATAACAGAGAGGGCTGTCAATGATATCTACGAACATATCTTGAATGTAAGATTTTTCAAAGTTCAATTGTAGTTCACATTCTTTTCAATTGTAGAATAGAATTGGATTCTTGTTCCCACAAACAGAATATTTTGTGATGTTTTAATTTAATATATGTAATAAAATATTACAAGTTTGAAGTTTGGTGAATTGCTTGACTAAGATATTTCAATTGGAATTATTACAGTCCCCTGAAAGGGATTTCACTATAAAAATATCTGGACTAGAGATATACAATGAGAATGTAAGGGACTTGTTAAACTCAGAATCTGGTCGCAGTTTGAAGCTTCTTGATGATCCTGAGGTAAGATTTCAATTTCCTTGTTTTCTCTAATACCAGGAAGCTCACAATTTGGTTGCTTTCTGGTCATTAATTTTAAATTTCATATTTCAATATCCTGCGTTATCTTTGAAGATATTTTAAAAGGTTTTCTTTTCTAGTGAGAAAGCAATTCAGTAGCATGCTTTTTCGTTTCTTTCCTTTGTAACGGTATATCCTTCATGTAATGTAGAAAGGTACCATGGTTGAGAAACTAGTGGAAGAGACAGTAAAAGATGACAAGCATTTGAGACATTTGATCTCCATTTGTGAAGGTAGGGAACTTTCATGCTTGTATGATGTTATATACCTGTTCCGCATTAAAACAATTTAGTTTATTGAAGTTCTTTTAATTGGCAGCTCAAAGGCAGGTTGGCGAAACTGCTCTAAATGATAACAGCTCGCGGTCTCACCAGATAATAAGATTGGTCAGTGACAGTAGAACAGTTGTTTGTTGAAATTCAGAAGATCATCCTACTTTCCTTTCCCTCTCGTAATTAATACGAATATCATATTTTTCTTCCTTTTTGGTGTATATTGCAGACAATTCAAAGTACTCTTCGCGAGAACACAGATTGTGTGAAATCTTTTGTTGCAACCTTGGTAATTTGCTGTTTCTCGCTTACTTTTAATTGGATGAATTAGTTCTTGTTGAATAATTCAGGTCTATGATTGCAGAACTTTGTTGATCTTGCTGGAAGTGAGAGGGCTGCACAGACACATGCAGATGGCACTAGGCTGAAAGAAGGCTGCCATATTAACCTTAGCTTGATGACTCTTACAACTGTTATAAGGAAGCTCAGGTCAGATCGATGTTGTTTACAAAAAGTTAATTTAGTTCTTATAATGGACAATATTATTTAGTAGTGCTATTAGAATTTAGAACTGAGAACTAGTTTCACCCTCTTCTAACTACTTGTATCCGTATCATCATATGCAGTGTTGGAAAAAGAAGTGGACATATACCTTATAGGAATTCAAAGCTTACACGTATATTGCAACATTCCCTTGGTGGGAATGCTCGCACTGCCATTGTTTGTACTTTAAGTCCTGCACTGAGCCATGTAGAGCAATCACGAAACACACTCTTGTTTGCTACCCGGGCAAAGGAAGTAACAAATAACGCCCAAGTTAACATGGTAACTATCTGTTCACAGTTACATGCTAATCATTTTTTGGTTTCCCAAATCAGCAGAAATAAATTTGACAGTTTTCTATCAATAGGTCGTATCAGACAAACAACTTGTTAAACACTTACAAAAGGAAGTTGCAAGGCTGGAGGCAGTTTTGCGCACTCCTGATCCTTCTAAAGAAAAGGATTGGAAAATTCAACAGGTAAATAGGAAAATGATAACTGATCATTAGGAGGAACAAGTATCATACCATGTACTGAATACTGTTACCTGATTTTTTCCAGATGGAAATGGAAATTGAAGAGCTGAAACGCCAGAGAGATCTTGCACAAACTCAGGTGGATGAATTACGCAGAAAGCTTCAGGATGACCCAAAGGTCTATTTCTCTTTTTTCTTTCTACCCCTTTATCTTTGTTAAGATTTATTTCAACCGACTTTAAGATCATTTTGCACTTCAGGTCTCCAACCACCCAGTTGAATCACCACATCTCCCAGTCAAGAAGTGCCTCTCATTCACCGGTGCATTATCATCTTTTAAACCAGAGTCAGGATGTGAGAGCGTAAGAAGATCAGCATTAAGACAGTCCTTGCGGCAGTCGTCTACTGCCCCTTTTACCCTTATGCATGAAATTCGCAAGCTTGAGCATCTCCAAGAGCAGCTAGGTGAAGAAGCCAATAGAGCTTTGGAAGTACTACAAAAGGAAGTGGCATGCCATAGATTAGGTAACCAAGATGCAGCTGAGACAATTGCAAAACTGCAAGCAGAAATAAGGGAAATGCGTTCTGTCAGGTCAACAACACCAAAGGAGGTTGGAGTTGGTTGCATGGTTTCTGTCAACAAGAGTGTAAGTGCTAATCTCAAGGAGGAGATTACCCGACTTCATTCGCAAGGCAGCACCATTGCAAATCTTGAACAGCAGCTTGAAAATGTTCAGAGGTCCATAGACAAGTTGGTGATGTCTCTCCCGAATAACTTTCAACATTCACCCAATGAAGCCTCGCCTAAGCATAAAAAGGAACACAGGAGGAAAAAGTTGCTTCCTTTGTCTTCAAGCAATGCTGCCAATCGCCAAAATTTCCTAAGATCTCCCTGCTCACCATTATCTATTACGCAGCAAGTTTTGGAACCAGATGTTGAAAATAAAGCTCCCGAGAATGATGATAATATTTCAATTGATACTCTGGCCGAGTCTGAGAAGGAGACTCCAACAAAGAGTGAAGAAGCTGGAGATGTTTCATCGAAGGAAAATACTCCCAGCGGTTACCGACGCTCTAGTTCAGTTAACGTGAAGAAAATGCAGAAAATGTTTCAGAATGCAGCAGAGGAGAATGTAAGAAGTATAAGAGCATATGTAACAGAATTGAAAGAACGTGTGGCCAAGCTGCAGTACCAAAAGCAGTTACTTGTTTGCCAGGTATGTTTTCTGGAAGATAACGTATCTTCCTACTTTCAATACATTTCATAGCATACTTTTCATTTTAACGAACTTCCAATAGCTTTAGACACTCATATGTTACTTTATTTTGGATATTTGTTGATAAAAAATCTTCATACTTTGAATGCCACTGCACATTCTTCATTTTATTGTATTTAATTTTCTTTTATTTGAATATCAAGGTGCTTGAACTTGAAGCAAACGAAGCAAACGGTCACAACATAGACAACGAAGAGTACCCGTGTGAACCGGAGGAACCCCAGGTCCCGTGGCAGATAACATTTAAAGAGCAACGCCAGCTGATCCTTGAATTATGGGATCTATGTTATGTCTCCATCATCCATAGGACCCAGTTTTATTTATTATTCAAGGGAGACCCAGCTGATCAAATATACATGGAAGTAGAACTAAGGCGTTTGACATGGTTGCAACAACAACTAGCAGAACTTGGGAATGCAAGCCCAGCTCCTCATGCTGGGGATGAACATACCACTATCTCATTGTCATCAAGGTTCTTATCAGTTTACTCATAATGAACATACATTATATGCAGTTCAATCTGTCTTTATATATAAACACGTACCCATTATGAATTAAAGTTTTTCAATGACATTTTTGTATTATGCAGTATGAGAGCTTTGAAACGAGAAAGGGAATTTCTGGCCAAGAGACTGACATCACGTTTGTCGTTGGAGGAGAGGGAAATGTTATATATGAAATGGGATGTTCCTCTTGATGGGAAGCAGAAGAGGATGCAATTTATCTGCAAACTTTGGACTGATCCTCATGATCCAATGCATGTACAGGAGAGTGCTGAAATAGTTGCAAAGCTTGTGGGATTTCGAACAGGAGGGAACATGTCAAAGGAAATGTTTGAGCTGAACTTCGTGCCTCCATCCGACAGGAGGCCATGGTTAATGGGCTGGAATCCCATTACAAACTTGCTTAATTTGTGATAGATTTCATGTTTGTATATTACGGTACCATTAAAAATCTTGTAAATGCTAATTGATTTTGGCGCATTTCTCAATTCAAAATTATTGTTTTGGACTATGTTCTTTGTTCCACCAATAAACTGATCCAATTCATTGGATTCCCATCATATACAAGAAGCATGTTGTCAATGTGTTTACTTCGCTTACTTTTGTATTATATGTATGGAATTGTACCGTTTTGTGACAGTGACACAGATGATCCAGAGACCAACGCTGAAAGACAGAGACAGGGTATGGGTTGATTCAGAGACTGATACAAGTACGACCGACCAAAATTGGGCCCAATATTTTAAGCCTAAACCCCAACTTCTCAAACCCAATATATTTCTTAGGCTATTTCTAATTCATTCAAAAATGAATTTTCCGAAATTTATGTTTTTATATTTAGGAATGTATATTCTAAACTAAGTAAGTGATGAACTAAGAAAAGTGTAGAGTATTGGAGGAAATTTATTTTAACTAGGAAATTACTCATAAGGCTTCCAAATAGAAACCTAGTTTTTTTTTTCCTTCAAATAACTATATTATTTATTTGATTAAATTGTAATTTTGATCTCTTTCGATTCTCATTTCCAAATGTACAAAATTACATAATTTTAGTTTAATTTTTAATTTTGCATGTTTTATTTCTTTTAGTATGTCCAATTATGCCTAGCATATTTATTTATTAAGAAAAACAATTTAATAAAGTAAAAGAAATAAAGGTATGCAAAATTGAATATTGGATCAAAATTATGGATTTTCTAAAATATGGTGCCAAATTGTGAAATGAATAATAGGGACTAAAATTATAGATAAAGAATTTAAAGAAACCAAAATTATGATTCAGCCTATTTTTTGTCACTTGATGGAAGAATCCTTGGGTATGTTGTGTTGTGAGTTGCTGTTTCAGAGTAAAATAAATATTGGTTATTATAAAAATATAGTGTTGCATTAAGAAATTTCTATAACATCTAAAAGGAGAGTTTTTTGTTCTAGGAAATATTCCACATAATCTAAAATACTATCTTGACAAACAAACTTTTATTTTTATTTCACGTTTTAAATCAAATACGATAATGAAGATAAAGGTATATATTATTTATTAATTATAAAGGTGAGATGACTAGGTTAGTATTTCCTACCACACTCTATCAGAAGAACAAGTAAAAATACCATTAACCAAAAAGAGTTACACAAAGATAATTTGTATCACCATACCATATCCATATTCCCTGTTGAAGTCAAAAGTAAGACGGGAAGGACTTTTGACATGTATACATATTAGTAAATGACAGATCTTGACCTTTAAATCTTGTGCAGAATAGTTTAAAGCTAAGTGGCTATGTAATTTTGAATTGCCATTAATTTTTATCATTGATGTATGATGAAAATTTACTCATCTATATGTTGTTGAGTAAATTCATGTATATATAATACTCATATATATGATCTGCAGGTATATCTATGTTTTATATTTCACTAGCCTTTAAGTAGCCTTTAACGTTCTCACTGAGTATTATATAGTGTGTCATGTTAGTGGACGCATATAAACTAAATTTGTTTTCACTTAATGACAAACCTTGATTATCTATGTTTAATATATGATTAAGATTTTTTCTAAGGGAACAATTCCCATATACAGAGACTTTGTTTCCCAACTCAGATGAGAGTGCTAGATAGAGGAACAGCAAATAATACAAGAAAAATGAGACAAAAGTGTTTGATATTATGGCATTTCTATAATCATGGATACTCATCATAGTTAAGGCAACTAATGGTGCAACCAAATTACATTTTTGCTATCTGTTTTCTACATTTGTTTTCATGGTTTGTTACATTTATGTTAAATGCTGTCATAGTAAGTAATGTCAGTGACAAATTAAGTGAAAGAGAGAGAGAGAGAAAGAGAAAGGAGAGTTAAGAAGAAACATAATGAGATCATTCTTTGAATTATAAATACAGTCTTCTGCAACAACTAACGTTACGTAAGATGAGACCACACCAAGGAACTGAAATGGAATGACATGAAAGCAAAGCATCACATATCCATTAGGACTAACATGAAAACATAGAGACGTTAAACCACACCATATACGATGATACCACAAATATATAGATATATTTTTCTTTCACTCTCTAGTCTCTTGCCAGAACACTTGGAGATGAAGATGAAGATGATGCATAATCAGGCAGAGAAACCCTCTTCAGATTTAACACTCAGCACCTTGGGAAGGGAGTTCCACAAGTGCTAGCAACTTTCCTTGCATTAGGTGAGTCCACAAATTTCTTCAGATTAGGGTTCTTGAGGTATTGGCAAAGGCATGGTTTCTGCTCCTTGATCTTGGAGCAGCATAGGTCTGATGGAGGAGTTGAAGAGGTTATTGCACTCACACATGAACTCAGTTGTACTGGGCTGCATGTTACTGCCATTGACACTTGAACTTCAGCCACAAACAGCACCACCAAAGTGCACAAAGCAATGTGTGCTGTCTTCATTTTCACCTCAATTACGATGAAAAAGGGTTATGTGTTTTGCGTGAGAATGAGAGAGGAATATATGTGTTAATTGCTTCTGTGATGGTGCATTTTCGGTTGAGTTTAGTCCCTATTTATACTAAGAGCTTAGTGAAAAGCTAAAGTAAAATAAGACTAGGTTTGTCCCTTATTTCACCACTTTAAACTTTGGTCCACTAGGTAAATATCAGCATCCAGATTACTGCTTAATGATTTCAGGTAACAATAAATATTATTGTAAAATGTTAAAATCACTTAACGAAACTAAGTACTTTTTGGATGTTGTAATTTTTTTTCATCTTATTGTCTGAAAGTCAAGATTATATGGCTATTTTATATTTTAGATGGTTTAGTCATATAGTTCAGGGTTGAAATTTTACATGTTATAATTAGCATTTTAGTACCTTTCGGTGGAACTTAGTGGTCAAACTGATTGTAACAGATCAGACTGAAACTATAGCCAAATTGAGATGCAATTATTTCCTACTGTTCAAGTCTGGTGCAAAATTTCAATCTCTTAGCAAATTGTAGTAAAACGACAGAATGAAAAAGATGACTCCAAAACATGTGGTGAAATTATTTTTCAGTCAAAAAGCTAGATTGCTGATTTCAGCCCTAAGGGAATTTCCAGTGGCATAGATAGAAGAAAATTAATGTCCAGTGTACAATAATCATAAGAAAAGAAATTGATTCTCCAAAAATCAACTTCTACTTGGTAAGTAACTATAATGGAGACTTGACTCAAATATATACAAGATATTAAGATTACTTTCAACTCAAAATTTTAAGACATCAAATTTATAATTTTTTGTTCTCATATGATATTCAACTTTTTCATGTTTATTTAATGTAAACTTAGACTGGTTAAATTTTCTAACACAGACTTAGATTGCTTATTACAGACAGAAAAATGTTCTGTTGTTTTCACTTATGTTCCAAAATTTCTACTAGCATGCATGAATGTGTGTGACCCACCATTTCGGCCGTGGTACCTTTCGGTGATGCTGATGTGGTGAGTATTTGTTTACATCCATGTGTGCTTCTTTTATCATAGAGCCACATGCTCTCTTATGATGATCATAACACGCACTGGGAAATTAGTGACATGAACTTCACAATCAGTAGCCATCATGATAAAGGAGGGTACTGCATAGTGCAATGGATTGCAAGGAATTGAGAGCAATCTCTGTGGTTTCGTTGAGGCAAAAGGGTTTGAATTTTGATCACTGTAAGATTAATTGGTGTGTTGTAAAAGGCAGTAATTAATAACCATTTCTTAATTGTCGTCTAATGGAAATGGGAAATCCCTCTGATCATAATGATTAAGACTCATCATCCAATTGGCCTTAAATAATTCTTCCCAAGTAGTGTTCAGTATTTTATTGGACATATCACTGTTACAAGATTTCCTTCTGAGAAATGGGAAAAAAAGAAGAAGTGAGGATTATTAGATTTGCTATTTTGAATGTGAAATTGTCAAATGAAAAGTGAAAAACTACCAAGTGGAGGACTTGTCATATTCAACTTAGAAGGTGCAGTTTTTGTTTTTGTAGGCACCTAATCTTTTGAAAGTTCCATTTTTTGTTCAGATCTTTGATCATTGATATGTTCTGTATGGAAGGAAAATTACATCCCACAAGGTTTAAGAGAGGATTATAAGAAAGTAGGAAGCACGTCTATTGAAAATAATTGAAGTGTAAGTCAAAGTTCCACGTATAGTATCTAGTGCTTTATATATTGTTAGGTTTAAGAGAGACGATATTCACTGAGGAGATACAATACTAATAAGACCCGAATCCAACCACATAAGACATTGACATTACTTTCAATTCAAAATCTTAAGGTGGTGGATTTATGAGTATTTATCTTTATACAGTACTTTACTTTTTCATTTCTAACCGATATAGAACTTAGACTCACACTTAGATTTCTAACGTATATAAGCACAATTTCTCGATGACGAATCCTATATAAAATATAATCTCATGAGAGTCCGACTATCATTTTTTACCTAAAACCATTATATAATGAATTTATATATTCATTTAAATGGAAAATCTCAAGTGTAATTAACCGATGTTAGTATTTCTGAATGCACTTGGTATCATGCTATGGATTTCTATGATCAACTTAACTGCAACTTGGTTCATAGTTTTACATTTGATTATGTTGGTTGTGCAGTATATATACTTTAAGCACGCCAAGCAATGATAATGATCAGCTCACTTGTTGTTCAATAATTCATATGGGAAAAGCAAAAGAGGGATGAAATTGGCGTGAATTCACGCACATAATCATTGAATTTACTGGTTTATTTTGGTCCATTCTAAGTCAAAATTAAAGGGGGGTTGTATTTTTATTGAACAATTAAAGTGGCTGTGATGATGATGCAACGTGTGGGGTCTTAAAATTATGGTACCTGCAACTTTTAATCTTCATGCTGCTCAGGTGATCATTGATGATTTATCATTGCTTACATCAGTCAATTTTGGCCTACACAGTGCAGAACAACCATTAATCATTGATAAGCTCACAAAAGCTTCGTTCACTATTGTATGAAGCACCAACACCAGCATCCAACTTTACCTTTTCTCAAGATTCATGTTCCTTCTCTTTTCATTTCACTGCTTTGTTTATTTCGCCATATTCCTTTGGCCAGAAAATCAAGGCTAATTCTTTTCATGTACTTTACTCACAATCATTCTTACCATCTTGCATCTTTACTCTTACCTCATCTACTTATTAATTTGTTATAAGAAAATTAAAAATAAATTTAAGGGTTAAATATATTTTGGTTTCTTAACTTTATGTGAATTTTGGAATTAGTGTGTTTCAAAACGTTGAACCCATTTAGTTTTTCATCTTTCGAAATGCATAGATTTAGTTCTTTTAATCAAATTTTGTTAATTTTATTTGACATTTCAAACGTGTTTCATAATAGTATTTGACTTAACATTAAAAAAAAATGTCTCAAAGAGTATAACCAACTCAAATACAATCCTGATACGTATGAAACATCAAATAAACCTAATAAATTTTGATTAAAAGGACTAGATCCACGTATTTCGAAATATGAGAAACTAAATTGGTTCAAATACACTAATTTTAAATTTCACTAAAAATTAAGGATAAAAATATATTTAATCTAAATTTCAATATAGTTCAATATTTGATAACTTAAAAGAGTGTTTTTTTAAGAAAATAGGGTGATTTTGCGGGCCATGGAAATTTCCACGAAAAGAGGGAGCTAGTAATGTATGATGATGCATGAAAGAAGGATTAATTAGGCATGCTAGTGAACCTGCTTTTCTAAATTAAGGAGTATCCCAAGACAATAAAATATTTCTGAATTCCATCCCCAAAATATTCAAATGTTTATAACACACACATATTTCAAATGTTTACGAAATACTATATTAATATAAAACTACTTTATACCTGATTTGTATAGATAAAAAATTTAATATCAAATTAGTGAAGGTGATTAAGCCATTTATTATTTAAATTAATATCATCTCGAAATTAATAGTTAAATTAGACCGTCAATTTATCATGTACAACTAATTTAAAATTTAAATAATTTATTTATCGATTCTCTGGTTAAATTATACATTTTTTGTATAATTATTTAAATTTATTTTTTTGGATAATATTACTTTCAATTCAATGGTTAGATATATAATTATTATTTTTGTTATAAATTGAGTAAGAGTGTATCGTGTTATTTTGATGATTGATCAAGGAAAAGTCGCTCACAATGAAACACATTACCTTGTTATTAGCACTTCCCTCATTTTGTGAGTGTCCATTAAGCAACTATGGTGTTGCCTGATATAAAATTTTCCCTTGATATAAAATAAATATTTTAATGGATATTTATGAATAAAAAGTAAAAGGGTTAAATAATTTAGTCTGATCTAACTTATCTTCATAGCTCATTTAAGATTTTTTATTAGGTCGATTTGATCTATTTTTTAAATGAGATCAAATCCAAGTCTATCAAGTGGCATTGCAAATTTTATCTGCTTTAAAAAAGTTATGAAAAAAATAAAATAAATATAAATAAAATTAAAAATCAATATGTATTTTTAAAATTGAAATTATATTATTAAATTTTTATTTTTATTTTAAATATATAAATTATAATACATATATATATTTTAAAAATATAATATTTGTTATAATCTTTTAAATATAATTATTATGTTATAGAATAGACTAAGGATAAACTTAGGAATTAACTGAACTTACAAAAAATAAGACGTTTTTATCCTTCAACCATATTATTACTAACTCTATCCTATACTAATATAAAAAGAAAATAAAACCTCTCTTGTAACAGAAAACTTGTTTCAGAAAATTTGTTTTAAACAAAATCTTTTCAGAAGATATTATATATGTTTAGAAAAGCTTATTCGTAAATTTTTTTTTCTAAGAGTCTTGTTTCAAAATGGATCAAATTTATTCAAAAATGCTTGTTCTGAAAATTATGTTTCAAAAATTCCTAAAAGTTTATTTTGAAAGATTTTCGGAATAGGTAATCCAAAATCACTTTTAGGAATAGAAAAATATTATTTTTAAAATTATGAGATATTATTTTGAAAACTATGAGGTGCAATTAGAAATTATGAAGAAGCTGAAAAAAAAACACCAAAATTAATTCTATTCGGTGGACATAATTTTGGGAGTGTGATATATTTTGACTTCCGGAAGTCATATATTTTGACTTCCGGAAGTCGACATAATTTTGGGGTGTGATGTATTTTGACTTCTGGAAGTCATATATTTTGACTTCCGGAAGTCGACATAATTTTGGGGTGTGATGTCTGTGGATCAAAGGGTTTTTTTGGAATTTAAAGAAAGTTTAAAAGTGTAGAAGAAATTTTGGAGGTGCAGGAAGAAAACCCCTATTCAGTTTATACAAAATATCTTTTGAATAGGCCCATTTTACATGCGTTTTAAGCCCATTTGGCATAGTGGGCTTTGACTTCAAACGTGTGCAACAGAAAAATAAGTTGTTGTAAAGGAGAAATGATTAGATAATCCTTTATCGTATCATTTACTTTTTTATTTTGACTTAGTAATACTTTTTAAAATTTAAAATAAATAAATTGATAGTATTAATTATACGACATTTAGAAATAAGTCAGATCATAAACAAATAGTTCAAATATTACCTTATCAAACAAAGTTAAAGTAATTAAATCCTTCCTTGTACGCATTAACTTTCTTAAAATCTTCAAATGTTTTATCCAAACGTCACTTATTTCTTCTTCTGTCCTCTTATATTACACATAGAAAACACCAAATACAATTTCTCTCACATAAAAATATCAAGAGTATAGTGCAAACAAAACACTTCCTTTGTGAACACTTGTCGATATCTTCACGAAAGCAAGAAGTTAATAAAGTAATTTGAAATGCCTTATTTTTATGATCAAATGAAAGAGTAGTACTGTTAAGCATGTAGCATTGCCATCATTACGCCAGAATTAGTAATAGACAGCGCTATTTAGATAGCGCTTATTCAATTAAACGCTCTATATCAAAATACGAACCAATAGATAGCACTTTACTAAATAAACGCTATAAAAATTACTGTATATAGACAGCGCTTTATTCGAAAGATGCTATCTATATTTATTTAAAAAATGTAATATTTTAATTTAAACTAATAGAAATTGTTTGTAAAGTTAAGCGCTAACTATATTATGTTAATAGATAGCGTTTAAGTAAAATACCACTATTATTTTAGCATAATTTCTCAAAAAAATGTTTGGCCTCCACTCTTCTTCGACTTTTAGTACTTGCACAAGTTTCACTCTTCTTGCTTAATTGATTATTTTTACTTTCACACTCACTGTTCTTCTCTCAACCTTAAAGTGTCAGGTGTAGTCTTTTTTATCACCACCGTTTCTAGGTTTCTTATTCTTCTTCAGGGAGACACATGGACTTCACGAGTAAAGGTATTGCTCTCATTTTCTATAGCTTTGCTCCGATCATTTTGTTCTCTTTACCGAACTCTAAGCATAGATGAAATTCCTTTCCTTTGTCGACCAACATCCACTGTTGAATCCCACAGGGTGGACCTCCATTTTTTCCACTAGAATCACCTCCGTTCTGGGTTGTTGTTTGTTCTTAGGGTTCGCGTTCTCTTGTTGCGACATCGACGAGTTGTGTTTCCTTGCCTTCACGCTTCAACGAGAGGTTCATATTCCCCTTCCTTATTTCTTTTTCCTTCTTTTGATTACTCTGCGATTTGGTTTCGTCGATTGAAAGTCGATTGGAGATTATTTGGTTGTGATATTGAGTAATCATTGAGTTTTGAGTGCTGAATTTGGTTTTTTTGGGGTCTAAGGGTTTGTGTATTTGAGTGATTGTATGTAAATATTGATGAACATTCTCCCTCTTTTCTTGGCCATTGATGTGCTGTTGAAACCAAATAGAGTGTATGAGGTTTTTGGGGTATTTTATTGCCAAAAATTTCATGGACATGGTGGCTTCCATGCCCGCCATGAAGCTAGGTAAACTTTATGAAAAACGATTCGTCTATGAGGCTATTCTCAGGTCATTCTTTTTTTCTAGCTTTTTTTTATCAGTGTCACTAATTATTTTGGGTGAAAAGTTTCCTTTTCTTCTATTCTTTTGGTAAGCTAGTTGAAAAAATCGATAATCGAGGGAAATGATAATGCATCTTTGTTTGCTTCAATAACAAATTCTTACCCGTTCACCCTCTCTTAAAATTCTGTTTAGTTTTAACTACTTTTGACCTTTAAGGAATGCGAATGACCACCAACTCGATAACTTTATGGTTCCTTAGGCCACTATTGTGGAATTAGGTTGGATTCTTATTTTACCTACAAGTGCAATGTTAAGTGAGGTAGAGAAGTGGCATTAAACGACATGAATATGAGTTTGTGACTATAACTAGTATATATCTTAAAATATCAGGTCTCTTCTGCCTCTTACAAAGAAATACATAATGCAGATGCTACAAATTGATCTGCCAGTGGCCGCTAAATTGTTGGAGGAGTGGGTGCTTTCGGATGGAGTTTCAAAGCATAGAGTAGCCATTAATAGACTGGTTAAGTTGAGAGTTTTCCTTGAAGTTATTGACAGGTACATATTTATTCATGATGAAACATTTTGTTTTTTTCAGTTTTGTGAAAATGAGAGCAGACATTTGAGCTTCTGAATGGTTTGAACTCTTGAACTCATTCAGTTAATTTGAAATAAAAATTAGATGAAGGCCAACCCTTATTGTGAAGGATGCACACCAGTTTTGCTTCTTGCAATGTGTTCAAGGGTCTTTGTGATTATATCATATTTTATTTATCGCATGATGTAGTTCAATGGAAAATAATGCTTATCTAATTTAAAGCTTTGGAGCCTTACCTTATCCAATTTACTTCAGGAATTTTTTCTCCTTCTGGTGTAAAGAATGAAATGACATACAAAGTTAATCCAACATATTAGAGAAGTCTCCAAAAGCTTTCAGTACAAGGGTGAGTGATACATATTTCCCCTTTATTTTCTGTTCTTGAACCATGGTACAAGTTAGCATGTCTCTCACTGCTATGACGAGGATGTGATATACTCCTATCGTAAATGTATCGTCATTATTCTTCTAGAATTTCAGAACAATTTAATATTTCAACCTTCGGTTTTTCATGTCTTCTTTGCATTCACCTACACTATATATTTTTGTATCATTTATGAAGTATTTTCTTAGTGTAAATAAAGTGATAATTCTTATTGATATATGTATAGTTTTGAATTTAACAAGAAGATAAAGATATCGAATATACTGTACAAATTAATTGGTTGTTATACGTCAATATATATCTTTAAACAATATTTCATGTTTCAATAGATGGAAATCATGATTCGAAACGAGACTCCTAACCAGAATCCCAAATGATATATATATATATATATATATATATATATATATATATATATATATATATATATATATTTTT
>Ga0209589_1000823_pt1 | contig 46923 bp, 14 predicted proteins | sample CowpeawhiteBW_FD_187525 | JGI IMG/M metagenome (GOLD analysis project Ga0209589, IMG submission 187525) | Root nodule microbial communities of legume samples collected from California USA - Cow pea white BW (SPAdes) (version 2) | ecosystem: Host-associated > Plants > Roots > Nodule | place: USA...
ATAATATATATATATATATATATATATATATAATAATTAATAAAATAATAATAGTATATTATAATTAATAATTAAAATAAATATATATTTATATAAAATTGGAAGAGGGTATAAATGTAAAATAATATATTATCTTCTTAAATCCTTGCAAAATGAAATGATGAACTTTCAGACTGATCTCGCAAATCTATCTCTGCTTTTCTTTTCAAATCGTACATAAATTTTTTTAAAATCCATCCTCACAAATCATTCTCTACAGGATCATACATACAAACGAACAGGTCCTAAGACAATAAATTTGTGAGTCTTTATTATTTTATTCTTATATAGTGTTCTACTTTCTCATCTCTAACCAATATAAAATTTAGACTTAAACTCATACTTGAATTCCTAACTATTTCTTTATCTGTGAATGAAAATTGATTTAAGTATATTGGATGAATATGAAAAAAAATATTCTTTTATTTATTGTACGAAACTTAAATTTAACATTTTACTTGAAAATAAACTGATGTCTTGTCAAGTTCACTACTAGTTTTCTTTGATAACTTGTTTAATATTTTTTTCGTATTTAGTTTGGAAATAATATTTTCTATTTTAGTTTAATTTGTTGTGTTGTGTACACATATGATTGACAATTTATATTATTATATGGGAACATTTTAAATTAAAGTATAAAAATAGTTAAAAATGGTCAAAGCCGTGTTTGAAATTAACAAGAAAAGGTATTTAAGAATATTAAAGTTGAATAGTTGATTTTAAAAATAAATAAAGCATATAATTTGTGTAAATGCATGTGTGTGGTTATATTTTCCATGTTTTACGCGTGAAAGGATAAGGATAGAAAGAGAATAACGATACAACACAACATTACATTGTAGAATGGACAAACCAAACCACATAACTAACCCTTAACTTCATAATGCACTAAAACTAATTTAGAAAAGAAAAAATAAATAAAACCAATGATAGTGAAGGTTGACCATAAAAAAACACCATCATAAACCATAATTTTTTTTTTTATTTCTTGAAATAAATGTACAAGCACATATGCGAGTAAAAGAATGAACCAAAAATTTTACACCCATTTGAAAGTTTAGAAGAATAATTTTTTTTTTTTGTATAAACTAAAATCCAAAAGTTACATATTTTATAAGATTAGAAACATATTTCAAATTTTGAAGAGGAAAAATAATTTTTTTATTGGAATCAAAACCAAACTTTCTAACTTTTCATGTGCTAAAAACATGTTGAATTCTTAATTATACAATGACTTTTCTATTGAATTCTTAATTATACGATGACTTCTATAAACCAAGTCTGTTTAATTTGACTTTTGTTTTCCCTAATTATGGCAATTAACACGATTCTAGAAAAAAAAAATAACGTATTTAATTCCATGTTTAAAATGTTTGGAACTTGCTCGCCAAATTTCCGTCAAAGTAGATGATTTGATTTCAAATTCATAACTGTTTCGAAGTTAAAATTTAGATAACTGTTGCTTGATAGGAACAATTATACCGAACTTTATTATTAAATTATTTTTTTAATACAAACATGCAAATATAAATCACACTAACTATAATTAGTTTTTGTGAAATTAATTTTCTTATTTTAAATCAACTTGTCAACGCTCGTCCGAGACTAGTCTTGCCAAAAACAAAAAAATCTTACAACTTCCAGATTAAATTAATTAAAATTAATCTCTACCAACTTACAGATTGTTTGGTAGCCATGACTTAAAAGAAGGAAAAAAATAAATAAATAATTGATGGGTTTGGTAGTGATGAATTGATAAAAAAAAGTCAAAGAAAAGAAAAATACTGGACTGTGAATAATATGTCATCTACATGATAACAAGAGTCTTTTAATGTTAGAATAATTATGAACAAATATTTAATTAATAAATATTACTCCCTTATTTCTGTTAACTTTTTCATTTTATTATTATTTTAAAAATTAAAAATCTTAACTTCTTTTATACTAAATATACCTTTACTTTTTACTTAAGATTTAGTTGTTTTACACACACGCATATTATAATATTACAAATAAAGAAGAGTAAAAATCTCATAACTATTTAATTATAAAAATTATTATATTTATTGCTTTCTTTGAAAAAGGAGAAAACAATAAGCCAGCACTATTAACTTTTAACTACATTATATATTTTCCTATTAATTTTTTTAATTGTATGAAAGTATTATTAGAAACATAGCTTAAAAAAGGCTAAAACTAAAAGTACTATCATTTGGAAAATAGAAAAAATGTAAACAAACTGTTGTTTGGGGATGTAGGGAATATTTTCTTCGACAAAAGTGTGAAGAAAGTAATGGAAATGAACAGATAAAACACAATGCAAAAATCTCTTACTCGTATTATTATTTTTTTGTTCTTTTATAAAAATATAATCAATTAAATCATATTCCATAATTGATTGTATGACACAAGAGTGAGAAATGATTTATTTTGTTTGGAGACAAACAATTTTATCTCTCTAATTTGACCCTATTTCATGTTAATCGAACACAAATCAATTTCTTTTTCTTTCTTCTCTTATTTTTCTTCATCTATGACTCAAAAAGAAAGAGTGAGGTAATTAAAGTTATAACCTTTCTTGAGAAAATGATCACATTTGTGACCAACGATCTTAGAAGAGTTGTTTCCAAAAGAAAATAAATGTGAAAAAAGAGGACAATAATGAGTGTAAAATAAGAGAGTGACATGAGCAGAAAGAGAGAGAGAGAGACAGCAATAATGGATGTAGACATATTGGCATGGAGAGATAGAGAGTCCCACAGGCACAGACAATAACCCTTAAAAACTCTCTCTCTTTTCTCTTTCCTTTTCTTCACTCAAAAGACCAGTAAGGGACAAGATCCCGGAAAGGCGAGCCAGCGTCAGACTCAGTTTTCCCTTTTGCTTTCTCACTTTCATCTCATTCATCATCATCCTCATCATCATCTTTCGCCACCCAAACAACCTCAAAGCTCGTTCCTTTCTTAGTTTCATCCATACCCAGATGGCTACTCACCCTGTCTCGGATCTCTGTCCCTTCTTTCACTGAAAAAGCTTCTATCTTTGCTCTCTGAGGCTTCTGGGGTTCCCCCATTGAAGGAGGATGTACCCGAGGCTCATACACCCCCATGATGGGATTGTGCAGCAGGATGACATGCAGGCTGCTGCTTCCAACCTCTCTCACTCTCACAAGGGAGACCCTTGTCTCGTTCTCACTGCTGATCCCAAACCTCGCCTTCGTTGGACTCAGGACTTGCACGAGCGCTTTGTTGATGCCGTCACACAGCTTGGGGGAGCAAGTAGTGAGTCTCTTCTTAGTCTTCCTTTGTCTAAGTTGGTTCAATTTTCTTTTTGTGGAAATTGCAAAAAAAAAAAAAAGATTTTTTTTTTTATTTGGGGTGGATTTGTTTGAGTGTTTGTATTGGCCGCGTGTGATGCGTTGAGGTTTTTGTTTGAAATGAAATGAGAGACTTTGCATTTGGGAGCAAGGGAAAATGGACTTTTTTTTTTTTTATTTATAAAGTTTTGAATTTTTGGTGTTGTGGAGTTTGTTTATTGTTATACTCCTGCCTCGGTTGTAAATTGTCATAATTGGAGCTGGAATTATCAATGGTGTTTATCTAGATTTGTTGGTCTTGCCTGGGATGCATGTGGACTGTGGCGAGTAGAACTTGTTGTAACAATGTAGGTGGAGAATACTTTCGTGAGCAGATTACTGGTAGCCATGTGTTAGTTTGTTTAACTGCTTAATTTAACATGATACTGTTTTGTTTGAATGAGATTGTCAATTAATGGGTTCTGAGTTTGACCACAAAGTTTAAACTTATTGGAGGGAGTTGTGTGTTTAAAAGAGATCGTTGTTCAATTTGTTGAAAGAAGTTGAAGGATGGGTTGACTTGGATTAATCAAGCAGGAGAATGGCAGTGGTGGAGCTACCTGCACTTTTAGATGCTTTGTTGAATGATGCAGGAGACAGTATCTTTGCCTAAAAGAAACAGCGCAAGTAATGATTATTTACAACCTTTGTGTTGTAAATGGTGGCTGAAATATAAATGCGTGACACTTGTGCGATACAAAGATTGGCTATTTTCCATTTTCGCTTCATATTAAGAAATGGCAACTCGTTGAGTTTCTGACACCATAAAGTATAGTTAGAAACTATTTATATGTATAGACAGTATTAGTTCAATGAAGTTGGCATATTGATGAACATATATCCTACCGAACATAGCTTTCAAGTTTTTTCAATATTTAGATCTAGCATTTTGTGTTTACTTCCATAGTTTCATTGAGCTATTTAGTTGACACATTTGAGTTTTTGAGCCTTTTGAATATGATAAAACATTACAATATATTTTTGTCTTTTGGTTTGGGGGTTATCAATTATCATTACGTATTCCCTCCCTGATTCCCTTACATGACGGAACCATATTGTAAGATCATACTAATTTTATTTCTGCAAACTGAATTACCTAGTAGAGGTTTGGATATTGGAACCAAGTTAAACTGCCATATACATACTTCACTATGAATGAAAGAAAAGATAATTTGTTAATACTTGTCAACCTTGTTGAACTTCTGTTGCCAAAGAAAAGTGGTGTGAAAGGTGCTGATCTTACACTTTAAATGTAGCATTAACAGATACATTAATTGTAAGAGTTGAAGAACAATGCAGCTCATTATGTTTGGATTATCAAGAGAATGAATCAAATTATAAGTTACTTGTTTTTAGAACGTTGGGTTTGTTTGGTTATTGTAAAAGTTAATACTCACTTTTCAAATAATTGAAGGGATACTTTTGGAATTACTGGGTATTACTCCTTAAAATTGATTTTATAGTGCTAAATTTAGAGATTTTCTTACTACCAGTTGCTGCTGTAACAGTTGCTTCACTGGCAGAGCAGAGCTGAATGGCTCTTTGCTGCTCCTAAATACTTTTGGTAGAATGTTCCATTGTAGTGTCTTGAAGAGCTGCAATTTGCAATGAAGGCATAACATAACAGTCCCATTCTTTGAGGAACCGATTTCATGTTTGAACCTTACTAAAGTCCAAAACCCACCTTCACCTAAGGGATGCATGATTAAGGAGTTTAGGTACATTGACACCCACAAAAGAATTTATGTATAAAAAATCTCCTTGACAGTATGGAGCTGTCTGTGTTCTTGTTCTCCTTTTCCTTCTATCTATGTTATTATTAACAAATAAATGCAAGTTGTTTATGTTTGTAATAATTACTATTTTATTAAGCTCTTAAAGAATTTAGTTAATGTTGATATGTTTTTTTATAATAATTTGATTTTTACTCTTCCATCACTTTCATTAGTTATTTTATTAAACCTCTATTTTGGTCCTCAAAAGATTTGGAAAATCAATTTGATTGTCACATGAATACTTTTAACATCAATATTTCAAAAATGATTGAGACCGAATTTGACAGAAAATTATCATCTGAGGACCTATTTGACATCACTTATATTTGAAGGATCAAATAGGTGGTATTAACCTTTCGGATCAAATGTGTTCCCCTTCCTGCTTCATCAAGTATTGGAACTACTACAGTTCCCAAATTATGCAGATTTATTATTATTTTTTTTTAAATTTAATTGCATTCACTTCCCTTGTTGATGCGGCTATCTCAATAATATGCTATGTAACTATAGCATTTTTTGTTTGTCACCATGTTACATGTTCTATCGAGCCACCAACAACCAAGAAGTACTTCTATTATTTTAGGGAATTAGGGAAACCGCCGTGAATATTGCCAATAATGAGGTCGTGTTTCATAAACACGACAAAAGTCATTAAGACACAACATGACATTGCTAAAAGTACTCAAAAACGTGCTAGCATGGTTCCCAATTCACATTATATGGTGCAGGTGCTATTAGTCGTGAAAATTTATAATAAACACTCTTGTTGTTGATTGCTATTTAGGAAACAAAATGAGACAAACAAATGTTAAATTTTTTCTCATTTCCTGATAGGTTACTTTATTGTTATGAGAGGGACCAGAATGATACTATTATTAGTTTTCGGATTTGAACAAGAAGATAGGTTGTGAGTTTTTATCATGTGCATGCATTTGTACACATTCAGTGCCATTTTCTGCTACAAGATTCTGACAAATTTCTAGCTTTGGTTATAAAGGTACTAAGTTGTAACTGCAAAGACAAAGTGCAACCGGGGGTGACAATTTGGGTTTGTGGCATGATGTTGTATTCATTATTGGGTCAATCATGTTGTTGGAGTAAAGTGAATTTATATATTTGTTAGTGACTGCCTGTGATATATTACATCTCAACCCAAACCACATGCTTATGTTCTATACATTTAATCATTATAACAAACCAAGATACCTTTCCATGAATTCATTAGCTGTCCAAGTTGAAAGTGTGTATTAGTTCAATTTATTTGCCTTCATCGTCTGCTGAAGTTTGGAAATGGAACTGGCTTGACTTGTTTGCAAAGTACTCATTCAATTTTAACCCTATTTTCCATTGCTTATCTTGAAGTCTTCACGCATAGATTATCCTCAATATCATTTCCTGACTAGGTTGTGGATGTTATCTGCAGAAGCTACACCAAAAGCAATCATGCGGACCATGAATGTCAAGGGTTTGACTCTGTTTCATTTGAAGAGTCATCTTCAGGTCTCTTTAATTCTCTTAATCACACTCTGCCCAGTTCAAGCTATGAGCCAAAAATGAAACCTTTCTTTCTGAATTGCAGAAATACAGGCTTGGTAAGCAATCTGGGAAAGATGTTGGTGAAGGATGCAAAGATGGTATGATTGCCATTCCCCTCTCTGGATCAATTTTGTTCCCATCTTCTGAGTATGCTTGTCCAATGTGTTCTGTAGCTGTCTTTCTTTTTTCCCTTTCCACAGATAGGGTGTCCACCTGGACTTTTAATCTGTACAGAGTATGAATCAATTTCATAATCTTATGTCACCTACTTAGGTTCTATTGTTGATGCAGAACGATGAGGAACTTTCATGCACAATTTCAATTTAGCAAGCAATTAGATTAATTTTTAAAAATTGGACAACCAAGTTAATCTATGCTTAACATATTAACCACTACTTGAATTTGAACATTGATTATAATTTTTTTCACAGCAAACAACATCCTAAACTGGAAAAATGTTTTGCAGGACTTCACTAATTTACTCTAAGTTTTTTTGTTTGGCTTCAAACTGACTTCTTTTATGGAAGGAATATCAGGTTCATATCTTTTAGAAAGCCCTGGCACTGAGAACACTTCTCCAAAGCTGCCAACTTCCGACACAAACGAGTAAGAAATTTCATTAATTCACAAATAAGAATTTTTGTTCTGGCAAATGTCTCAGTGGATTTGAGTTACCAAATTGAAGGAGTGGTTAATTTTATGCCTAGGGGGTACGAAATCAAGGAGGCATTGAGAGCACAGATGGAAGTGCAGAGTAAGTTACATTTGCAAGTGGAGGTAAATTTCATTTTCCTAGTGCAAAGTCATGCTTCCAATATGGCTTCACAAACTTTTTGCTGCATTGGTAATAATTGAAGCAAGTATGACTCTGCAGGCAGAGAAGCATTTGCAGATTCGGCAGGATGCAGAGAGGAGATACATGGCAATGCTTGAAAGAGCTTGCAAGATGCTGGCTGACCAGTTTATTGGTGCTACAGTTATAGACACTGACAGCCAAAAGTTTCAAGCAATTGGAAGCAAAACACCAAGAGGTACTTTGGTTGATCCTCTTGGATTTTACTCCTTGCCATCAACTGAGGTGGCTGGAGTGAATGTTCCAGATGAAGAAATAGCACCTAGTCTCCCACCCCAAAGGGCTGATTGTTCAACTGAAAGTTGTTTAACCTCACATGAAAGTTCTGGAGGATTGACTCTAGAAGGATCTCCTGGTGGGGGCAAAAGAAGGATGCTAGGCATGGACTCCATGGCAGCTCCTTTGATCTGGAGTGAAGCTAAGATGAGAACTCAGGCCATCAATGTGGCTCAAGGTAATCATCCTCAAGGAATAACTAGGTATGGCATGTAGGGATGGTTCATCTTCTCATGATCTTCCTTTCAGCTTCATTCATTCCTTTTTCTTTACAGGTACTTGAACTCATGTCTTGTAAGTTAGTAGTGAGACATAGGTGGAATCAATTTTACCCTTTTGTAAATTCAAACTTCTCTCTGGCTTTTAACATTGCAAAAAATCTAGCTCTGACTATACAAAATTTGTGTGCTTTAATGACTTTTATGGATTCCTTATTGCTCATTGCATCATGCTGAATAAAGGGTATATCTCCTCTCCTTCAAATATAGGAGTGGAGTCCTTAGTAAACTCTTTGAACTCTTCAAAGAACCGTTGAATTCCCAAAAGCCACATTTAAATTGCAGAATCCTTGTCAACCATTGTTTTAAACCATGAATATTAGGGTCATTAGAGATAATGAATGAGAAGAAAACTTTTAATTGGTTTGACTTAAAACCCATGCTTCTCTCTGAACAAAACATTTTCCTCACCAATCATGTTTTAAATTAGTGGTATTTGCTTCCTATGTGACTTTTTGTTGTATTCTATGATTTTACGTGTCTTGTAATGTGGCTCTAGCATTGAATAATATATTATATTGCACTCGTTAGGGGCATAGTCTTGGCATATCAGTCAAATGAAATGAAAATTGCAGCTCAAATTGCATTTGCTGAACTTTCTGTATCATGCAAGTGGTAGGTGGAACATGACAAGTTTTCAAATTCGGTTGTTTCTTAAAAGAAACAAAAAAAAAAAAACTTGATTTTTTCATAGACTCAGTGCTGCAGATGCTAACTGCTATGTTCAGTCTCTTTGTCAGGATATTGAATACATTGATGGCCGGTCATATAATGGAGAATTTATAAAAATAAAAATTAAGTTGGATAAATAAATTACTTAAGAAATGAAGATTTTTAAAGATAATTAAAATTTTGATGAGTATAAAGAAAGACATTATTGGTATTATATGATTAGTACTATGACAAGAGAATATAAAAATGATACGAAGAAATAAATACACATTTGTGAGACACGTGGAGGGTTATAATTGATCTGGGTTTGCATGATTAGGTATAGCATCAAAGTTGATATCATCAATGAACACCACCTCTCTTTGACCGTCTAAGTGGAATTCCGTTTACAACAATGACATCATACAAGAACAGTTATTGAGGAGTGAGAGTTCAATGTCTTGTTTCACACAGTTGTTTTCTTCAACTTTTGAGAATTTAATGCCATGTAATCTTCACATTTGGCTATTTCTAAATGCTAACAGTATAATAATATAATTAGAGAAAACGGATAAAACGGTTTTAATTAGATCGATGATTTAGTGAGTCAATTCAATTTGAATTCATGATGAATCAGATTAGTTCGCGAATTTCAATCATTTTAACAACTCTAAGTACAATATTTATCATTCTCTCTTTAGAAACTTTTTTTTTCCTATTTGAAACGTTCAGAGACTATTTAATTGGTCTCTTTCTTAAATTTTTATTTTTAATTAAATTTAAATCAACAGAATAGTAATCTCTTTAAATATTGACCGTGCTTAAAAATTGTAAGTGATATAATATTTAAATTTGTTTCATAGTTATTGTTAATAATAGAAGAAAGTATAAGGGAATATTACGAGGAAGATTCGCTCTTAGCTGATTACAATGCTACTTGTTGTTGTCATGTTCACAACAAGCACCATTAACTATTACATTATTTCACTACTCAACCTCACCCACTTGGATCAAACCTTCTCAAACTAACCAATCATCCCAATAAAACAAAACAAAAAACAAAGTTCCAAACACAACAAAGAAAAATGATGGCCACACACAAACACCCACATTATACATAAAACTCACGAATCAAACCTAGACACCTTATTCCTTTGTTTTCAATATCCATGTCTTATCAGGTATGTTTCTTCTTTTCTCTATTCTCTTTATCAACTAAACCAAATTAACACATACTTTTCTCTTGTTATTTCCTCCCTTTCTTTTTGTTTTTTTGGGTTGTTATGTCTCCTAAATGTCTTTTGCTTCAGTTCATTGTATTTAAATTTGTCTGTAGTCTAGAACATAGAAAAGGTGATGCATGGAAATGACATATATGATGTATATATGTTCGAACAAGTTCATATAAGGGTGTTTGTGCATGGTTGGTTGCAATGTACACATATGGCACAAGCTAGCAATAATGGTGTAAGAAACTGTGAATTGTTTTTGCCATGTCGAATTTTGAAGATTTTATGTTGGATCTAAATTTTGTGTTTATTTTTCTACATATTTTTTGAGATTTTATGATGTAAATTTAGTGCTCATATGAATTAGTTAAATGAAAAGTCATAGAATCGTATAATTTTAAGTCTTATAATAGGTAGAAATAATAAAATTGCACCTCTTATAAGAAAACATAGTTATAAAAATTTTTGTCCGAAGAATAGTCTTTTTGACTTGAATTTTATTTAGGGTTAAATATGTTTTTGATCCCTCAAGTTTTAGTGAAATTTGGAATTAGTCTCTCTTCAAAAATTTTAACAAATTTAGTCATTCATCTTTAAAAATACGTGAATTTAGTCTTTTTAACCAAATTTTATTAAGTTTAGATGATATTTTTCAAGCGCATTTCATAAAAGTATTTGAATTGCTTACATCGTTTGATACATTTTAGCTTCAATGTTAACTCAAATATTATCATAAAATACGTTTAAAATATCAAATAAACTTAACAAAATTTGGTAAGAAGAACTAAATTCACGCATTTCTATAAATGAATGACTAAATTGGTATAAAGTTTCGAAGAAAAACTAATTCCGAAATTCACTGAAACTTGAGGTATCAAAAACATATTTAACCCTTTTATTTATTATTAAAATTTTTCTATAAATCTCTCTAAAAAAATAAAAGCGTTTATAAAAAAGAAGAGTTGAAATATAGTTTTGAGATAAGTGCTATTTAGTAAGAAATTATTGGTACGAATTAGTGACATTTGAAATAATTAATGAAAGTGTTGAATAAACATTGATGTAATGTAGGAAAGATAATGAGAACCATCTAAATTGCTCTAACACGTCATTATTGGTCCTATTATATTTATATTGTTATTTTCCTATTTTTAAATAATAAAAAAAAGTTGCACTAATTAAGAACAATATTGAGTAGATTCATGATTGAAAACAAATATTAAAATTATAATGAGTGGATATTTTTATTGAACTTTAATTACATCTTCAGTGAAGAGCATTTTTTATCTTTTGACAATTCATAAAACCTTAAAAAGTGTTATTAAAAGAATAACGACCAAAAAAAAAAAACATAATATCAAATGTTGCTGTCTTTTAGAGCAAGCACTTTTAGTCTGTTACTAGGTTTTTTAGTGATTGAAAAACATGTTTGACTTGTTAATAATTAATAATGATAGACTAAAACATAGTTTTTAATAGAATATACCTTTTTATATTTTATTTCAAAATTTTTTAACCACTTAACATTACATTTTAAGATAATTTAGCTATTTCATTAATTAATATAATATAATTATGGCATTAACGTAGGTACATAGTTATATGTTAACTTATTTTATTTTAAATTAATTTTATTAATATAATTAAAAATGAAAACCGGTTTGGTCGGATATAAGCAGTGTAATTTGTTATATGTTCCATCAAAAAAAAAATTGTCCATATATTTGTAGGGTATTTGCGAATTTTTTTTTATACCAGTGAGTACATGAATATTTGCTCATACTTCTATATTTTATTTTTTATTTAAAATAAAATTATTTTGAAAACAAATATTTAAATGTAATATGTGTTTAAAAAGTAAGATTTAAGTACAATTCAAATAAAATTACTTAATAAAATATTAATACAAATAAATTTAATATTTTCGAAAGTAATTTTATTTGAGTTGTGTAAAGATATAAATTTTAAAAAAATAAAATTTTACAAAATAATTTGTCTAAATAAAAAATTAGAATTATATGACGTTAAATTTCAAATTATTATTCTATAATTGATATTTTTTCATTAATAAAATTTATTTTGATCGCTTAAACTTACAAAAAATAAATAAAATTTAATAATTAATATCCATGAAATTTAAAGGTATGGATATTTTTTCCATCTCTGAAAATAACGTAAAACTAATAATAAAATAGAAAAATAAATAAATGTTAAAAAAATCATAAATATTAAATAAAATTAATCTAAAATTAATTAAACTTAAAAATCATAATCACTCAAAATATTTCGTAACAAATTAAATTTGAAAAAAAATCATAATTATATTCATATAAATGATCTTATATTTTATAAGTATTTCAACTTATTATTATATCAAACACTAATAACTCAATAAATCATCTCATACATGTTATTTTTAGTTATGATTGAAATTTAAGAACATTAAGAAAATAAAATAAATTATATATAAGTAAAGTAAAGTAATTTTAAATATAAAAACTAAAAGATAAAGTCTAGTTGTTTAGAGAGATCAAATAGGTAATACAATCATAATATACAAATATATTAGAAACCTCTTTTAAACAACAGTTTTCGACTGGTTTAAGTAAAAAAGAAAGAACCGAGGAAAAAAATCTCAGTTATATTTTCTAATTTGGGCTTAGTAGACCAATAGTAAAATAAAATTTTATTATAAATTGAGTAAATTAATATTTTTTTTATTATCATTCATTTGTTAAGAATACTTATGTCAATTTTAAGTTTTTTTTTTCCACTTATTTAAAACATTTTTCTTTTGCTTTTTTCCTATCAAGCAGTCCAAAACAGCTCAGTTTCTTACGTTTCTTATTATTTTTTCTCTGCTGTAAAAAAAATTCCAAATATATCATAATTTTGTTTGTTCTTTTTTATTTTTTTAAACTAATAAAGTTTCTGATTTATCTAGTAACCAGTAATAGCATTGAGAATGGCATATAGTCAACGGTGGACAAAAACCTGAAAATGAATAGACAAATTGAAGAATGAAGGAATTTTGGCAGGTTCAACGGTCAAAACTCTAATTTAATTTTATTAATTTTCAAAATACGAAAATTAGTTTAGACAAATAAAAAAATAACAAAAATTACTATTGAAAATAAATATTGGGTTCGTTAAACTAATCTCTAAATTAAAAGTGCCAAATGCTAATTTAATTAAAAAAATTGTATGTTTCAAAAGTTTATGTAATATTTTTTTATGCCATTAAAGGATCACTTTTATTTATTAATAAATACCGATATTTCAATGCATTATTATTAAGGAATGAATTTTAACAATCTATTTCTCTTGAATCATATTTTAATGAAACATATATCTTACTCATACGTATAAACCAGGAATTAGAGTTTCATTGTAAAATATTATTAAATAAATTTAATAGACAGCAGTATAAATGATTTCGTATTATCAATTAATATAAATTTTAAAATAATTATTATAAAAAGTTGTAACACGACCACATATTTATCATTAAGTGATAATTGGATAATGTAAAAAGTGGTTTTGAATGATTTTAAAATCATGAATTGAAAGTTAATAACTCTTAATTATATCACAGAAACTTGATTAGAATTTTAGAGTTTGAAAACTCCATCGTAATTAAACTATTCCTATCAATAGTATTGCGTAAAGTGAGAAAGAAAACGCGTGGCATTAATCTTAGTTTTTGTTTTGTTTCCTTTTTTTTTTTCATTCTTTTAATTAATAATTATAATAAGAAGATTAATAATTTACTATAGCAACCCCCTAAAAAAACGATTAATTTCATTGGAGGGCATCACTGTGTTTGAAGAGAGAGAAACGAAGAGAGAGAAAAAAACGCAGAGCACAACACTCCTGAGCTCCGAAATTGGAGTGGGAGAAAATTTGTATGCGTTGGATTTTGTAGATCTGAGTATGTATTTCTCTCCCCTTTTATTCCTTCTATGGATTTCAGTTTTCAGTCAAGCTTTGTATTCTCTCCGTCTCTCTCTTTCTCTCTGTATCTGTCTCTGAGGATTGTGCTTCTTTGTTTTCTTTCATTTGTGTTTTTTGTTTTGTCATTTTTGGTGACCCTTTAAGTTTCTGTGGTTTGAGCTTCATCTTAATGATGCTACTATCCATGCCTTGGCTTCAAGTTCGCGTTTTACATTTTTTTTTTTACTTTGATTTTTGTATTGCCCCACTTTTGAAGTTTTGGGCTTGGAACTGGGAAATAGAACATTTCAAAGAGTTGGTCTGGAAAGGTGTAAAATTTGCAGTTTTTTCATTTGAGAGTTGTTGGGTTCTTCTTCATGTGGGGCCAGAACCCCAGTTACTAGGAGTAGGTTTGTGTTTTTTAAATGTTGGTTGGTTGGTTTGTTACAATTGTTTCAGCTTTGGTGAGAGTCCTGGGGGTGTTCTATTCCATGTGTGATGTTTCTAATCATCGATTTTGTTTGTGCTAATTGATATTCAAAGGTGTTAGGGTGATGAAAATAAGTCAACTTTTAGCTCTGGGTCCCAATTTGGTGATTTTATTAGGTTGCATCTGGTTAATGAATTCTTTTGCAAGCAGCAATTATGATAGTGATTTTTTAGCGCTATACAAATAAGAATGATGTCTCTTTCAATTTCCTAGCATCTGCAAAAATCAGCCTTGTTAGATGGGGTGCTAGGCTTTTCATCTCAAACATTCTGGGTGGGTTTAACCTATGTTAGGGAAAGAAGGATCACCTTAACTTTTGATGGTTTATTTTTTTCTGATCTGCTCTTCGTTTGAAGCAGTATCGATATTTATTCTGCAAAACTGCAGTTGATGATTTAGTTGTATTAGAATTAGATGATATTTGATGGATACAGTTTATAAATTTATAAAGGCTAAAAATCACTTATAAGTTCATTCGTTTTGTGTTTCTATCGAGTGCTTTCATCAAATACAAACACTACAGAATTTTACCTAGTTATTAGATGACTTTAGGCTAAGAATCACTTGTCTTTATGTGTTGTAGATAATGAAACAGTGCCTTTTCCATGAGGCTCGAGTTTTTTCCTGGGAACTCACCTGAAGAAAGAAATCGAGAGGCTTTAGGTAATGAAGACCTTTGCAATAAAATAAATGAAAATTCTATTCAACTTTGATGAAATGGTCCATTGGATGTCAGGGATTATTTTTAAGATTTGTGTTGAGAGTTTTAAAAGATTCATTGTGTAAATTTAGCTCATGACAATCGGAAAAGTTGATTGAGGGAGACTTACATAATGTGAATTCACGATAGAACCAAATATGAATTGAATTGATTCACATTAGGAATTGGGACAGAACATGCTAATTTTAAAGTACTTTAAGGAATGTATACACTATGAACTAAGAAAATTCAAAAGGTTGCTCTTTTCCTGTGGAACCAGTAAATTTATGTGTCTGCCTGCATGTCTAATTCTTCCCTGTGTTTTTCACAAACCACTTCCAATATGCTGTCAAGTTGAAGATGATTGAATTAATTTCCATATTACATTATATTCACTTTTATTTGTTTGCTCTCAGATAAATGACAAATGTATCATTCAAAGAATGTTCCTAGTGCAAGTTTAGTTGGAGGTAATTCACTAGTTCATGGTCAGCACATAGATTGTGGTGGCAGCGCGATGGATCCTGGCAATGGAGGAAACAGTCATAGCAACAACTCTAATCTCACCTCAAAACAACGTCTACGGTGGACACATGAATTACATGAGCGCTTTGTTGATGCTGTGGCTCAACTTGGAGGGCCAGATCGTGAGTATTTCCTCCTCCATTTTTGGTTAACTGGAATCTGAAAGTTGTTTTTTTCTGCTCCCCTCAAACTTAAAACACGACTTTAGTCCGTAAAATGAGAAGGCTAGGTTATGTAGTGGATAATAAAATAAAATGCATCAACTTCTCGTCAATTTTACATATGTATACTTATGCTGGTTAGATATCCTATTGTTAGCTAAGGAGTATTTCGAGCTTCTATGCATTGATTTTAACATTCCTTATAAAAATGTTTTAAATTTAACTGTCCTTTTTGCTAGGTGCCACACCCAAAGGTGTCCTCAGAGTTATGGGTGTACAAGGCTTGACCATATACCATGTCAAAAGCCATTTACAGGTAATGTGCACTTCAAGTTCCTCTTAGCTTGATGTCCATTATTCCCTGTAAATATTGGTTTTTCATTTTCTTCCCTGTTTCTTACAGAAGTACCGACTAGCAAAATATTTACCGGATTCCTCATCTGATGGTATGTATATCTGACTTATGTAAATTAAACTATTTGTGTAAATCACGTTGAAGGCTTTTTTTCTTTGTTACCTTTAGTCAATTAAGCATTCATTTTACTCTGGTTTCTACTTTAGATTTGATTGGTATGATAACTTCTAAATTTGTTGATAGAAGGGAAAAAGGCTGACAAGAAAGAAACTGGGGATGTGCTTTCCAATCTCGATGGTTCATCGTGAGTATTGCTGTTTGTTATTCCCCCCTCACGTTTGGGAATTTATACTTCTACGAGTTGGTGGTGGCTTATAATTAAAAAAGAAAATAATGTGGGTCACTAGAGCACATTTTTCTAGGCTTTAACCGTCAGTAATACTTTCACATCCCGATCAAATTTGCAAGTGTTAAAAAACACAAAGTTTTAGCTATTTTTCTGTATTCAATGCCTTATAAACTTTAATGGATAATGTAACACTTTAACCAACACCTGTTGATTGTTTGATGATTGGTGGTATGATAAGGGATTAATAATTTACTTTTTGGCTTATCTTTTTGCAGTGGGATGCAGATTACTGAAGCTCTAAAGCTTCAAATGGAGGTGCAGAAGCGATTACATGAACAATTGGAGGTATATTTTCCTATTTCAGCTGAACTGGTGACTTCACAGTATTAACTGATTGTAATTTATGATTTATTTCACTTTATCATGTGAGAGGTATTGATTTCTCTATGGATTTATGCCAGTTACACAAATTAGTTATATAATAACTTAGTTCTTGGTTGTACCATTCAAACTGTATGTATGTCTCATGATGAAACATCGAGACATCTGTGGCTCTGCACTATATGAAAATGGAGTTTAAAATTTGTGTTTTTTCTGTTCTAAAATTTAACTTTATAATTTTTTGAACAAAGTGAAGACAGAATAAACAGACTGATTAACTATTTGTAATTAAGATGCCAAGCTAGTAATTCTGTATTTTAATGTGAAACAGGTGCAGAGACAGCTACAATTACGGATAGAAGCCCAGGGTAAATACCTGAAAAAGATAATCGAAGAACAACAGCGGCTCAGTGGGGTTCTTTCAGAGGCACCTGAGAGTGGGGTTGTGGCTGTGGTTCCGGGGGACGTGTGCCAAGAACCGGATAATAAGACCGACCCGTCTACCCCCGACCCGGAAAAGGCTGCCAAAGACCGAGTCCCAGCAAAGAGTCTTTCAATTGAATCTTTTTCATCACACCATGAACCATTGACTCCAGATTCTGGTTGCCATGTTGGTTCCCCTGCTGACAGCCCTAAAGGGGAGAGATCAACCAAAAAGCAACGGCTAAACATGGACGGATCGTATTCAAAGCCAGACATGGTGCTTCCACTTCAGATACTGGAGTCAAGCATGTCATCATACCAGCATCCTAGCACTGTTTTTCTTGGGCAAGAGCAATTTGATCCTTCAATGGGTATGTCTACCAGAAGTGGTGAGGAATTGGATAAGGTTGGTGGCAGTAATCTGTGATTTGGTGTAATGTGTAGGTTGTGTTCTAGGACTCTCATTCTATCTTCCTTCTAAGCTTAGTTTCTGTTTTATATGTATTTCTTAATAGACCAGAGGATCTGATCATCATAGATTTCCAAGGTTCTTAGTTTTTCAGTTCAAATGTTCAGTACTTGACTAAGCATCAGCCTTATTTTAGAGAACTAATTTGAATTGGGTTAATAGAAAAATTCTTATCATCTGCTTCATAAACCATCGTAATTTCTAAGAAAGATTATGGTGGGGTGATACAAATCATTTGACTGGCCAGAGGAACTGTGATTGTGGTTGATTGTGCTAATCACAGTATTAAGCTGTGTTTAAGCATGTTAAGTCTAACAGTGTGCATGGTAATTCTTGCACATGTACTATTTCAAGAGAAAATATTAATAAGACTCTATGGTGATAACACAGCATTCTTCAGAACATTGTGGTAATAATAAGAAGTATGGGTGATAATTGATGCTGTACACACTCCGATATCAAAGCTGTTTTATTTTTATTGTTTTCAAAACATTATGATATCATAATATTTCATCTTCAATGAAGTGTTTAAACTTGATCACTTACGTCTTATCACAATATTAGAAAGTAGTTTTACATTTTCAATTAAATCTTCCATTATAAATAATATACTTACGAAGACATTAGTATCTTATCATATGATTCACCTTAGTTTTCATATTATACATTTTTATATTAAATTTTACATTTAAAATTTAAATTCTCATAAGATCAAAGCTTCAAAAATATGCTTTTTAATTTGATAGTGGTTTATGAAATTTAGTTAATCATTTAAGCATTCAAAAATTAGTTTAATGATTATATGATCAAATATATGTAGTTTTGTAGTTATACACACAATATACAGCTATAAAATCTTCTATAACATTTTCAAATTTGAGTTTACAGAACAAAATATGGTTATTTCATAAGTACAATAAATAGTATCATATCGTTTGACCACAAACATTCATTTTATTAAATGAATCAAATCAATGAAAATGTAAAGTATTTACTCAAACTTCACAATAAACTTTGAAGGTAAGACTCAACACATCTTAATATTATAAGTATTAAATTTAAAATGGTGAAATTGATATAAAGATAAAAAAAAAAGTTAAGATAAACCATAAACCACGTGAAAGGAGTAAAAAACAATATAAAGAAAAAGAAAAAAAATGACTTGTTAAAAAAATTCAGAATCAAAATAAGAGTAAGTAATTAAGTTCGATGACTAAATTTAAAAGGGCATGTATTATCATAATTCTTAAAGAACTATATCTACATGTACAACTTCATGTATTGCGGCCACAAAAATTATCATAAAATTCTGTAAATTTTAAGTTTTCTTTGAAGGATTGTTTGAATATCACTTTTAAACAAACTATTCGTTTATTTTACACAGTATTAAATTTTAAATATAATGAGAATTAATACACTTTTTTGACATGTTAAATAATTTAAAAAATTTAAATTGACATTTTTAAACTCTAATAGTGAAGATGTGTGATAAGCACTCTGAGCACTATATGAGCCAATTCTTAGTGTGCTAACCCAATAGGTTTGAGTAGACACAAATTAACACAACAATGTTAATAATATTTTCTAACGTTTTAAAAAAAATATGATATTGTTGGTTGGAATTTATCAGGAATCGAAAAATAGTACAGATTTTATTTTTATTTAATAAATTTACTCATAATTTTGACTATTAGCATATTCTCATATTTGAGAATATGTTGCTAAAATTTCTTGGTGCTTAACTTGATAAATAAAGGCATCTTTCTGTACGCTTTTTCTTTTTCTTCTTCTCCTTCGTGTCCTCAACTTTCTCTTTTTCTCTGCAGTTAGTGAATTGTCTCAATCCCAGAACCTCTCATTTTACCATGGAAGGAATGAAGATTTTAGATATCCATGAATTGTAGGCCTCTAAATACTAGGGGTTATGTACATTTACACAAAAAGTGAATATTATTGGTTAAAATCCTGATCATAGAATAAAGAATTGCAGTTCATGTAAGGATTGCAGTATGCACAATCAAAATCTTAGTTTGTAGATTGAAGTTACATTACATCCCTATCTGGGTGCCATTTCATGGCCAACCTTACTTGCCCTCTTGAGTTCTTCATCCGTGGCATTGCGGTTCACCTACAGGATCTAGTAATAATAGTTCTCTGCACCCATCTTGATCCAAAATTCAGCCGAATTGTGAACGAAAAAAGTTTACTTTTTGTTATGTGTAGAGAAAATATCTGTGGTTTCTTGGATTGGGAAAGAAAAAGAAAGGGTTGGTTTTGACTTGGTCAAGCTGACAGCAAAAGGGGTTGTGTTGTGTGGGTGAGTCCAATAACACAGAATCTACTAGTGTTAGCTGTGTAGGGAGGTGAATGCACACCTAAAAAAGTTGCAGAAATCATGTTCAATTTTTAGAGATAGTAGGAAAGAGAAACACTGAAATAGAGAATGAGAGATGAATGAGTAGCCAGGGAGAAAACTGGAGGAAATTGAGGAGACGAAGCAGCAGGGTTTGTCTGCTTAGAAGAAAATTAAGAAGCACAAATAAAAGGTTTATTTTCAAACCTTGGCAGGCATTGACCTGGATAAGAGAGTGAAACGCCAAGTAGTAAAAAAAAAAAAAACTTAACACTTAGCAGACATCTATTTACGACCCTATCAGAAGAATTTGTGTCCAACAATTGAAAACTATAAAAACTTAAATGTTACAAAAATTCTTTCAGAAATCTACCTGTCACCGTTTATATCTTTCAAAGACAAAAATGGATGTTCAGCCAATTAGAAATATTGAATAGAATCTAATTAAGAGAGCTATATGTAAATAGAAGAAAAACTTAAAAGACCTAAATGACACAAACGGAATCCGGAAGACCAAATTCATGCTATGATAAAAATATAGTTAAGGCAGAATTGATATTCCTGCAACATCACATAAAAAGCACATTAAGTCCCCAATGTAGATACTGCTACACTAAGCAATAAGGTGAGAATGACAAACAAGTAACATTCCTGCAAAAATAAACAAGTAGTGAAAGATGAGTCAGAAAGTGAAACCAACATTTCGCACAAAAATACATGCTGAATTATTTCCCAGATGAGAATTGAGTCAATCAACTCGTTAACCTACAAACAAGTTGAGTTTCATGAAGTGCCTAAATATAGCAGTGTCTTACATTGATCTTATGAAAACATGTAGTTAGCTAAATATGTAACACATAGTAGTCAAGACTTGTCAAGAGGGCTTTGGTCTCCGATTGGCAGATCCCTTCAGAATGCAAAGTCGCAGCTTTCGACTGAGGGACTCCCACTTCTCAAATCTGTCAGACCTGTGCTTCTTTGTGGATCTTTCAGCTTTCTTCTTCTTCTTTTTCTGGCTCTTTTCCTCTTCTTTAGGGTCTGCAGATATTTCTCTCAGACTTCCAAGGGGTGTTGCAAATACCTTCAAGAGTATTCAATATTATCAGACACATGAAACACATTACAACCATTGCAATAAACCCTGCTTCAATAAACTTTTTCACAAAGTGAAAATGCATATTGATATTGTCTTACAAGTTAAAATCAACTTATGCACCTCAACTTTTAGAGCAGTAAGATAATGGAACAGTTAACACATTAAGTTGATTTTAGCATGAAAGAAGTTCAATTCACTTTATGTTCTTATTTTCTTTTCCCATTACTGTTTTTTTGATACTACTTCCTGTATGTCTATGCAAAATTTTATTCAACCAGGGCTTAAGCAGACAAGTTACTATCACCTAAGTTTCTCACATCACTTCCAAATAATATATATCCTCAACTAATAATTAGATCAAATACTATGTGCATTTGCATGCATGTATGTGTGTTGGAGACAGACCTCAGAACCATTATCATCATCCCTGTAATCTGGAAAATATTCATCATCGCTGAATACTAAAGAAGAACATCTGCCGAAGCTTTCTCGAGTTGAGCTGGTGTATGAGTAATAATCTTCAGTCAGGTCATTTGGTTCATCCTGTTGAATCATTAACAGTCCATTTCACGACAAAATAAAAAAGAGTCAAGATCTACAAAGGCATTTTAAGACCACTAATGCAATGGACAGAAAATGATTATAACCAAGAAAAAGTAAACAATTCCTCTTTAGATGGAAATAATGGATCCAGATGTAAAAAAGCCCTGAATAATTTCTTAATTTCAGAGAGGGTCCTTGACATAATCACCTTCATATCTGCAGGTTCATCATGGTCAGGTTCATAATTTCCATGCATTAGTTGCTCTCTGATCATGGAATCCTGCATTAAGATCAATTAATGAATTAACAGCACAAAGATTTTTAACCAAAATTACAGAGACAGATGGAAGGAACTATCGTACAGGAGAAGCTGTAGGAGCAACTTTTGGAATACGCTCTCTAATTGAAGCTATGTTTGAAATTGAATTGCTGGGAGGAGCGGAAGATGAACTTGCAGCATCAATAGTTGCAGACTGTAAACTAGAGATTATCCCAAATAATAAGCTCTGAATGAAAGCAAGAGAAAATTAGTCTTTCGTTATTCAAATAAAACACATAACAAAACTGAATTGAGTGAGCATATATATCTACACAATAACATTTCCTACTTATATTTTCAAAAAGGTGAATTGGGAGTTGACATCTCAAATTTTACAGGCTGCAGGCACTTAAGACTAGATGAGCCTGTATCTCCTTTCTTTTTCTTTTTCCCTTCCGATGACAAGTTACTGTCACTGAATTTTGCTGATGTATCATTTGAGTTCACAAATTACATTCTTGGCACAAAGTATAAATTCATGTACATTTCTTGTAGACTCAATTTCTCTCAAGTGCTAATTACCTCATTCACAGCAGAACCGATCTTCAAATCCCCTACATCAAGATATCTGTCATGCTTGCGAGCTCTGGGAATGTGAGGAGGGCGGAGGACATTGTAGAAGAAAAGGGAAATTGAGTCATAAAAGAACTGTGGTCTAGAGGAGTTGTGATCACCATCAAATTTTATGATATTTTTGTCTCCCTACAAATTTGGAGACCAACTTATATATATCATTTGTAGCAAAGAGTGCAAAATACTATATTTCTTTTAAAAGCATTAGGCCTGATGGCTTGAAGGAATACCGCATATAATTCAGAGATGAGATCAGAATGGTGAGGCTGAATGAATTGGTCATCATTACCATGTCCAAATAAAACAGGAATGAATGTCTTCGGTGCAACCTGTAAAGCTTTTAAAGCATTAAGATAGTCATGGAAGGAAGTGACTAAACTATTTGTTTAGCCAAAAAAAAATGAATGTTATCATAATACTACAATTATGTGTCAAATAGTTTGTGTGCAACATAATTTACGATAAAACTATTCGTTGGAGAATAAAAAAAGTTGTGAATTCTCCTTATTAATTGAGCGAATCCAAACATAGATTTCAAGGTGAAAGTAGGATTGGGATGCTATCCTGTTTCTTGTTAACAGATGTTCTGTTTAATAAATCCTAACCATTTATTAAGGTTGACATAAAGCCAATTAACAACCCACTAAATCAGGCATCCTTGTTCCCAATTCTTCTTTCACAGTTTTAGTTGATTTTTATTTCAATGGTACTAAGTAGTAAAACGGAATAATGGTTAAAATTTATTAAATCAATATCTCTCTTGTTAACAATAAATAGAAGAGGAGGATCCAAATCCGGTGAAAACACACATGATAGATTAAGTTTAAATCAATAATTCTACAATTTCTAAAGTAGACCAGGTCAAGAAAAAATTGCAGAATGAATCCATACCAGCAAACAGTTCAAGTCCATGATATCAAACTTTGCCTTCTTCTCAATAACCCGCCGCATGTATTGTACTGCCATTTTAACCTAATTGTGGAACAAATCCGCAAAATCTTAGACTTAATCAAAATCAGAAATGCTCAGAATATTACATTCTAGAAGACAATTCAAGTTTATAGCCCATTTATTTTAGTGCCAATAGAATTAATGGACCGAAAGCAAATTACATGGGATTATACATTTATTTGTAGCTGTTATTCTATTATCTTAGTTAGGATAATACGCTGAAATGAATATATGGCAGTTTAGCAGATATAGTGGGCTGAAAGTCAGATCGACAGCATGTAGTGAAATAGTATTTATGAGAATCATTCAGCAAAAGAAGGCAGATATGTAGCATGGATACCGGACACGACATGGACACTGTAACATGTGTAGTCTCCACAATGTAGGACAGAGGGACACAAATATGTATATTAGATCATTATGAATTATTTATGTATTCAAAATCATCTAGAAACAAGATTAGTTAAATATAATAATCTAAACATATTGTCACCTAATACAAAAATGAATTCAATCCATCTATCTAACATCCAAAAAGTAAATAGAGGATATATTCGTGATCATATAAGATTTGTTCTTTATTTCTTTAATCATATTAAAAACTTATTCAATAAATGTATGAGTTTTTAGAAAATCATTGTATTTGTCCTTATTAACATTGTGTTGGAACCATATCAAAATTATGTCAGAGACAAAATAATGTCTTTTGAATTGGATCCCCATAACATAGAGCTAATGCTCTATTTATAAGAAGTAACATCTGAATCTCCCTTTCCCCCTTACATCCTCCTATATATTATTTGATCAACTAATCATAAACTTACAGATCAATATCCTATATGTAACTAACTCCCTCTTTCTCCTAGTACAAACAATACCACCCCACTAAAAATCAACCTTGCGCTCAAGGTTGAAATTGATAAAGGTATTGTTCATTTGTTGTGAATTGAGCACTAGCTCTGTGTGAAAGGGAAGACTTTGGGAGTGAGATTTTTCTCCTATTCATTGTTACTTTCATCCCATTCAATAAAAATTTTCTTTCCTTTCTTATTTCAGTTCTTTGTTCCTGACAAACATAAATGATAAATTGTTCTTAAATTAAATAGAATATTACGATTACAGCCCCTTATTTCTTCCCCAAGAAACACAACTAAACAACATTTGAGATGATTTGTCGCAATGCAATAGCCAAATCTTTTACAACCAGAAAAAGAATCATATTGACGATGCACACATGTGGCAGATACCATGAACTACTACAATCCATAGGTTCATATCATATCGTTCCAAAAAGCTACAAGGTAACCAAATGAAGATCCTCTTTTTCTATTTTAATTCCAAAATTACTATTATCACAAAGGAGAAGATAGAATCTAAAGTACTACATATGCACACACATATGGAAGGAAAGGAAGGAGAGAGAACGTGTACAGTGAACTTAGGAAGTCGAATTTTATAGACATCAGCGAGCTCCAGCATCAGACCATACAGGTTTGAAAAGGCGCTATCCAACACCATCCCAGCAATAGAAGGGTCTTCAGCTCCATAAAGAAGGCTACACCACACCAAAGCATAGTTAGAAATAGATTACAATAGAGATTCTCATATATGAGGCTTATAATTACACAAACTGTAAAAGCCCAGCATTGAATTCTAAAGTTTAGACTTTCCTGAAAAGCCTTTTTTGATTTATGTTCAATTATCATGTAATATAAGTACATAGAAAGAAATTACTACTGCATTAAAAATCAAAGAAGCAGATTGGAAGAAGTAATACCTAGTAACAGCACCCATTGATCGTCCCCAAAGACCGATACGAGATACTTGCTTGTTTCTTCTTAAATATGACACCGCCATCCTGAGATCATCTTTCTGTCACAGAAAACATTAAACTCGAGAAAACATTGCAGGAAAATTACACAGATAAGCATGCACCTGATGCAAGTGTATACATTTGTTGCATTGTTAATTTCATGAAAGAATAAACATGTAATTTTGGAAACTAACTAAACAAATAAATACATAGGTAAACTTACTTCATGCCAACCAAGGCTGACATGGTCTCCATCAGATAAGCCTGACCCCGAGAAGTCAAGAGTAAAAACAGTAATATTTGATGGAAGAAGAATAACAGCAGCTTCATTGGCATCAGCCCTACATCCACTGTATCATTGTACATGTACATATAAAAATAGAGAAGAATTGAGTGAGCGTGTCATTTTGAAAAAGTTAAAAAAATGTCTTTATGGTTATTGAACTGATAGCAATATTCGTAAAAGTTGACTTACCTATTTCCATGGCAATATATAACACAAGGAAGAGAAATATCTTCAGGCAAAGCTGAAGGTAGATAATGGCTACACTGCAAGGTATAACCTCTGGAATTCTTGAGCTGCACGGTTTATAAGAAAATAAAAGGAAGATAATCTATCTAGTCTTAAAAAATGTGCAGTAAATTGTAATCATAAATTAACTTCTAAAAGTGGACAATAGTAGTTGAATCTTAAAAAAACTATGTCCATACTTGCCTCCAAATCCTGCCGTTGGTATGTTCTTCCTGCAAGGGTGAATTCCTTTTCCCATAGGTACCGATCTGGATCATATTCAGCCCTGTATATTTGACAAATTAGATACATTGATCTGTAATTCAATTTACTACATAAAAGATAACCACGAGTGGAGCATTGGATGCAGGGACACTTAGGTAGTTGAACACAAGAAAAAAATTCAGAAACATCAGCGATTTAATTATGCAGTGAAACTTGTCCCGATAGCTTTGCCTAAAATGATTGGGGCATTCAGTTGAAAAGTACAGTGCAGATTGAGTTTCAATAAAATAAAAAGAAGAATCTACCAGCTTGAACACACAAGTCCTTGCTGACAACACAGGCTACGAATTAGTCAAATTTACAATGCAAATACATTAATGATAAACCACCTACAAAGAGAAAAATGTAATACCTGGGGGGCCGAATGATGAAATTGATGAATTGCTCAATCATCTTACTTCAACATGCACCTCAGAGAAGCTCCACTTCATAAGATTACAACTAGGAGGGAGCCTCTGAGAAGCTCAAAGTCAATTCACCCCCATCTTTCGAAAGATGAAACTCCGGTAGTTGCTCCTTTTTCTCAAATCATCCAAGCCTGAATTTGAATGAGAGACGTTATTCAAGGAACACCATTTCCAGCAAATGCTGTTAATGCCCTATTCTTGCAAGAAACATACACCAAACCTTCCCAAGAAAATGTTGAATCAAAAGGCAACTAGTCACATGCGGAAAAACAAATAAAATGAAAGCGTTTCCATAATCAAACGCCATAATTTTTTCACAAAAGCTGCTTCTAGGAAAAAAAACAGAAAAGACACAGAAAGCCCGAAATTTCTACCCCTAACAAAAGCTCCTTTAGAACCCCACTTTTTTCCACCATCATTGCATCAACTTTATCCACGTTATAAAATTCCAAAGCACGAATAACAGTATACACGTGAGTCCCACGAAACAGTCCCAAACATTGCAACAAAAATGGCAAAAGCTGATGAAACAACCAAGGAGCCATGAATGTAGGCAGGGAGATGAAACACAGGGACAAAAATTCTGTCAGATCCCACATTCACCATGTTCATGAATATCAATGCAATGCACCCCGAATCTGATTTTAGCAACATGGGGAAGCAAAGCCCGGGTAAATGGAAAGAGAAAACGAAAAAGAAGAAAACTTTACCAGAAAGAAGAAGAGGGTATGACCCATTAACAGAAGCAAATGCCAATCGGAAGAGTAAGCAAAAATGACAAGAAATGAAAGTTTTGTTGCTGTTTTTTGGTTTTTCCTTCGGATTTTACTGAGTAGGAGAAATCATCGGAGGTGGGAAATGAAAGAGAAGATAAAAAACAGACACAACATCTGAAGCAACCAGCTGGAATTTCCTTAAATTTCCACTTTTTCTCTCTTTCTTATTCGTTCATTCATTCGTGCTGTGCTTGTCTGTCTCATAATTATACATCAATTTATGAAGTCTTTACAAATTTAGCATGTTATGCATTCGCTGCGTTCAATCAAAATATTATTATATTAACCAATAAAGTTCCTACACTTATAGCATTATTTAATTACGTGAACAGCATATTCAATTAAAATATTAAATGCTATTAAATGTAGTTATTAATGGTCTTAATAAAAATATTAAATGCTATTAATTCCATGTAAAATTTACTCCTTCGTTTTATTTTATCCCACTTTGATCTATTCTGAAAAAAAAGTATTTGTCTCAGTTCTGAAAAGAAATAATTCTTCTTTGTATATATATATATAGAACAACATTTACTGTATTTTCTATATTATAACCTTATTTTTAAATATTTTTAAATATATTTTTGAATTAGATGAAGAATAAAATAAATAAAATAATTTATTAATAAAATATATTAAAAATTTACTTTATTTTTAGTCAATATAAAATCTCTTCTTTTTTATCACGTGAATAAATTATTTTATGACTATTATAAAAACTGAAGATATATCTATAATAATATATAAAAAAATTTTCTTTTTTTGTCAATATTTTAAAATTTCAATTTTATCGTTTAAAATATAATTATTTATTAAATTTTTAAAAATTGACTGTCATTTTTATAAGTTTTTTATAAAATCGTCTATTTCTTTTTCTTTTTTTCTAATTATCAACCGTTATTTTCTCGTATCTTTTGATATATTTCATTTTACATTTAATAAATATAATTTTATTTTATATATTAACTTAATAACATTACAATATTATCACCTAATAATATAATATCATACATATATAAAAACAGCCTGTATTTACTCTAGTATATATTAAAAGAGAATATTATTGAAATTTTAAAGAGACACAAAAGAATAAATTTATATATTTTCGTAGAATTGAGAGATATAAAGAAAGTAGAGAAAGTATAATGAAAGTTTTGTCCTTTGAGAAGTTACGAAAATAAAACTTAAAAAACTCATAAACTGAAGGGAGTAATAACATTTTTTTAACAAAGGTATTTTTTTTTAAGAATAAAGTAGTATTACTCTTTTAAGTATCTAGAAAGGTTCATAGGAGAAGACGTGGTTAAGTAACCAATCAATTAATATTATATTTAGTTTAAGTTAAATAAAGACTAAACAAACAAATACTGATAAATTAAAATTTAAATATACACATTTTTATATTCTTTTAAAGAAGTTGGTCTATATCTTACAACTTGCAAATTAAAACAGCTTACCTTTCAATTAAATTGGTTATTCAATGCCATTTAATACTTAATATGAGTATATATATATATATAAGAATTAAAATATACAATTTGGAGACGAAGATCTTTATTCTATCTATTTCTTTTAAATGTGTATTCATACATTTTCTTACAGTTAGTTAAACAGTTTTTTCGACTATCTTAAACTGTTACTTCTATGTTAATCCATTACCTTCTGATTTTTATTCTTTTATCTATTTTAAATTAATATTTATTTTCTCTTTAAGAAAATTGTGTATAGTATAGTGTTACAATTTAAATTGGTTACTATGAATAATAAATACAATATATTAAATTTTTTATTCACTACAAATATCAATTAGAATATAATGTACATATTGAAAATTTTTGATTATACATTTTAATTATGTAAAAATATAAAGTTACCATTTACATAATATATAGGCTAAATTTTAAATATTTTTAAAAGGTTAAAAGTTGCACACTTTTCTGAGTTCCACATTGTAACAACAATCTTAATTGTTTTATTTCTCATTACAAATCTAATGATGATACTGCCTTTGTCCATTGGTTTTGTCATTTTGAACATTTATTTGTCTCAAATTATCTGTTATTTAAGAAAATATAAATATAAATTAAAATTTCAATAATATGTTCGAAAATAATAAACGCTTGTATTTGTACAATGTAATAATAGTTAAAATGTTTGCATTAAAGAAAAATAAAATGTAGTAATTAAAAACAAACACTTAGTATCGTTTTGTTTGATGCGGAAGAACTAAAAATAGAAGGTCTATAACAAAAACAAATATGGAAAACGAATATTATTGATTATTGGAACTTTAGGGAAAGTGATTTGGCTGTCTGATTCTTTCTATGCAATCTCTTTCATGGGAAGGCAGTGAAAGGTAAGATCCAAATTTTGTAACTTATCATATGTGGTAGATGAAATTTCGATCAGATTATTATATTTATGTTTTATAAGGAAATGCTTTTATAGATTTCACTTTCTTTCAAAAATTTTAAAAAATATTTTAATAAAATTTATTATTTTATCTTTTAAAAGAATAATAAAGATCATAATGTCCCAATCCTCTTTTTATATATATATATATATATATATATATTATAATTCTAGGTTATTGTTTTATTATTACATTCTTTATGACTATTTAACATTGGACAATAATATTTTGATAATGGTACATTAATCAATGTTTTACATTAAGTCAGATAAGAGAGTATAAGATGATAGTCAAATTATGGGAATCAAAATATGATTTTTCTTTAAAATATTACATTTGTTAATTATTGAATTGTTTTTTATATTTGAATAAAATATTTTCTTATTCCAAAATGACAGTGATTTTGAATTATAATAAGAGTGAATTTTAACACAAATATTGTGTGAAATTTAATGCATATTTAAAAGTTTAAAATATATAAATTTATAATAATTGCAAATATATGATTACCTAATATTGAGATTTGATTCAACAATTTATAATTTTAGCTAGTTTGAGAAACATTTTTAGATTTTAGTTAGTTTTTCAGGTATTTAGTTATCTTTTTGACTAATTTTACCAAAAACAGTCTATGTATTGAGTTCCGGCTCTATTCTTTTTCTAGTCATGTTTCGGTCTCTTTGTTTATTTTAAGAATAATTTGATCAATTTTAAGCTTTTCAAGAAAATACAAACTGGCAAAGCCAAATGTGGAAGATATGGGTGAGAAGCGATGCAAAGATGGCATTGTTATCCAATTAAGCTCTTTTCAGTCGAATTATTCAGTAGAATTTTTTATGGTATCGTTTGGTTTTTCCTTTTCTCAAAGAGGGTCCTCTTGGAATTTTCATCTGTCTGAAGCATAAACCAATGTCATAATCATACACTAGTAACTTGTTACTTAGTTGATGCAGATTGTTGAGGAAGCCTCTGAGCAAAATGACTACTGGGGAATCTTAATGAACATATTTGACACATTGAACAAGGTAATTACTGTTTGGTTTTGAACTTTGATTAATCATTCCTTTAGTGGGTGGGAATCTTATCTATGTGGATGAATATGACTCAGCTAGTAATTTTGTTCAAGGAATGATACATAGCAGAGTGTATTTACAGAAGTTGTTAATTTATAAAAATTGAGGTTGCTGATAAATCATTATTAACCAATAGCATTTTGGTATTTCAAAATAGATTTTCAGTCTTTATTATCAAAATGTAAGAGAAGAACTAAAAAGGGAGAAAAGTAACAAGTAATGCTTTTTCTTTTCTCAGCATATGATTTACAGAAGCATTATTATTTTTTTCTTTGGAAACCTGTAGTTGTGTATGAATCAACAACCACTGAGCAGCATAAGTTCACTTCAATGAACAAATGACCCATACCAAGCAGCATATATGAACCATTGAGATCCTGCACATTATCCTCAGCCATGTATCATCTTGAATCACCATGTAAACAATTTACAGATGCTAAATTAAACAGATCTAACTGAAGCTTTTGGCATCATATCCTCCAGTATATACTTTCATCAGCACTGTAGTCTTTACCTAGCTGAGGAATTTTAGGTTTGCTTGAATAAGTATTGACGCTTCCAACCTCTTGCAAATCTATTTGTAAGTTTACCCAGCAAGGAAAATCACAAGAAGCTAGCTACTTGGCTTTACTATGCCTTGAAGCTTCCATCCACCAAATCCTGCGGTGGCAAATGCCTGTAAGATACCAAGTTAGATACACATCTGTTTGTCACTGCAAAACTGAATACTTTTATCTTTTGGGAGCTAATAAAATTGAATGAATGTCTTGCAATGCTGCAAGATATGCAAATAATTAAGGTTCCCTCCCCCTTCCTCTTTTTATGCCTGTGAAGATAAACTAAAAGGTCAAAACACACCTATCAAAGTGTTTTCTAATCCATTCCGTAGCTCTTTCTGGGTGGGGGAAGGGTTACAATAATGTTACAAAACTTTCAAACTTATACCTCCTGCCACTACCCTGGCATTAAAAACTAAAGCTTTGTGGATAACCATGAACAAGGCAAATCCAAGTATACCAAGCGTTTAGAGTCTGAAGTTATTGACACTTTCTAACAGACTTCAAAATTTAAGGCACTTTCTATACACTTCCAATGAACAGCAACATTGCATCCAGGTAAAAGCAACTTGTGACTGTCGAGGAATAACTCTACTAAGGAAAAAGAAGAATGTCCCACTTAAAGCATCCACCCGACCCAATTAACCATTTTTAAGGCACAGTAACCACCGTTAGACATTTTAATAACTTCAAGCATTATCAACCATTTGTAAGGTATATTAACCATTAGTGCCAGAAGTATAAATTAATAATTGTATACAATCACATTCTTTAACACTTAACCACTTGTAAGACAAAGTTAACTACCATTACATATTTCAATAAGTTCAAAAAAATATTAACCATTTGTGTGGCATATTTAACCATTAGTACCACAAGTAAAGATTGGTAATTATATATATATATATATATATATATATATATATATATATATATATATATATTCAATTACTCTTAACCACTTCTGAAGCAAAGTTAATCACCATTAAATATTTCAATAGTTTCATGGCACTAAACCACTGAGACATATTTACCCGTTACTGTCATAAATATTGGTCAATAATTATATACAATCGCATTATTTTACTCTTAAACCACACGTGAAACAAAGTTAAGTGGCGGATAGACACTGGGAAGAGAATTCCCCAAAAGCTTATGTAGTTAGGTGAAGATCATGAAAAGTTTTACTACATCTACAATATACACAAAATCTAATCCAAAGAAGCATAAATAGGGTGTCATTTCTTCATTTAATGGGAAACCACAATTTCTGCTCCATGGAATTTGGGGTACGTCCACTTTAAAGATTATGGGTCCTAGTAATGACTCATTACCCATTGTTGAGAAATTATGCACATTCCCTATAATCTGATTTGTAAGAAATATGATAGATGCAGGATAATAACACACAATTAATAACGGAGTTCACCTACATGGAAAAGGGAAAAAATAAAAATAGTGTTTACAAACACTCAACAATTACACCCAAAAAAGAAATGAATAGTTTCTCTTACTAAATTTTTTCTCTCATTAAAATCTTTCCCGGTTTTGGAATGGAAATTAGTTATAGCAGCGAGGCATTTCACTTTATTCAATTTTAGGGTTTTATAACCACATCCAACAATATCCCACTTGAAGACTAATTTCAATTTGTCTTCCATCTTGATCAGTGCAACAACCTTCTCTAATTTGTTAGTCTAACAGTCAGCTAAGCTGGAGCACAACTTTAGTTTGTCAGTGGTTACTATCTTTGTCATCATGTCTGTTGGGTTCTTACTTCCTTGGATCTTTCTCAATGTTAACAACTCATCATCAAACAATTCTCCTTTACCAAAGTACATACACCTCAATGCGGTGCCTCATGGTAGATACTTCAAAATCCACTTAACTGCTTCCCAATGAGATTGACTTAGATTTCACATAAACCTACTTAAAACTCTCACTGCATGGCCAATATTTGGCCACATACAAACAATTGTGTTCATTAAACTTCCAATGGCTGAAACATACAGAATATTAGCCATGCATGTACACAATCGCTTTAATTACTTGTTGTACAGAAAATGGTTTAACCTTAAATTTATAACCTCATTGATTTGAAACTCCAATAAATAGAAGTTAATCAGAGCAATTAATAGTTTGCAAAAGACAAGTCCATAAAACATTTGTGTGATCCCCAGTGAATATTTAGTATAATAACTTATCTTCATAGAAGTATAAAAAAGGGTAAACAATGAAAGACAGCACCTAATATTTAATGGGAGACAGTAAAGTCTTGAAAGGAAATATACTAATTGCAATGTCATGCAAGGTAATGAAATCAAACCTCGTCCCAAGATTTTCCAGCAGTCTCAAGCAGTGCAGCATTGCATGTTTTTAATTCCACAGAGGCCCCGGAAAACATTGATGCTGCTTCTTCCCACCCCCTATTATGTCCCATGCACCTGCATACCACTCAATGATCAAATATCCATCAAAACTTATCAATCTTAGTTTGTAAGTATCAAGCTCTGATTCTTAAAAAGAAAATTGAAAGATATTATCCAACAATAAATAAAGGCCCTAAGAGAATAATTGAAAATGAACTGTATTGTTTAGTTCAAGGTTTTATGGTAGGTACATGATTGAGATAATGACCACCTGCACACAATTACCAGCCAGATTCAACCAACAGATGAGTCATGTGCATCTCAATCCTCATTGTGGAAGAAGTCCAAAAACACTACTCAAATAGTTCAACGCAATTAATTATGGTTTTGAAAAGGGAAAATGTGAAATGTGACTCTACTGACTTTCTGTATTTGAAATCCACGTGTGATTTATAAAGTATAGCAAATTTAATCTACAATATCGCATCAAAGAAACTTTTGATGATAACTACAATGTTTCTATCCATAGGATGTGCTAGTGAAAAAAATCAGACATTTCTAATGTAGCCACATTCATCAATCTCCACCTTCAAATGCCAAGACAAAAAAATTTAGAAACCATCCAAAAAGTCTAGAATTTGTAGATGCTCACATGACAGTAAGTATCTCATCCTTTGAATATCTACAAATAACCTTTTGAAGGTGCTCTGCAGTTTGCCCATCCATAGCTGCAATTGAATAGAAACTAGAAACAAAATGAACCTCAGCCTCCACCAGCTCCTGCACTTGCTCTTGCATTATCTTAAGTGTCTCCTTAGTCCGCGCTGCATCACTGCAACACGACGATCAATCAATACACAACTCAGAAAGCAGATTCATTCCAACGAGCCTCAATTCAAATGCCACAACACAAGCAAGAGCCTCAAAATTGCTAACCTAGACAATATAAGTTCAGGAATCCAACCCAAATCTTGGAGCTTGCGGGAAACTCTCACAGCATCCTCTTTCCCAGACTTGCTCAGAGGCCGGTCATGGTCTGGAAATAAAAAAACATGTTTTTCATTTATCTTCCTTTCAAATATAGCACAGTTTGCTTTAAGTCCTTTATGTCTTTTGTTTAATCCGTATTAAAACCTTTAATTTTTTCCTTCTGTCACAAAATCGCTTACGTAACTCCACCAGGTTTTGTGGCAATCCCACCTTACAAGAATATCGATGTGACACTGAAAACATTAGATGGAATTTGAAACAGAAAGTCAAAGCAAGAACCAAAAACATAAAAAGAATCAAGGATCATAACCCAAAAAACAAAAACACGTACTAAAAGCAAAAATTGGAACATTTGCATGGACCCAAAACAGTATGTAGGCCAAATTTCTTTAAAAAAAAAGTGCTCCAAGAATCTGGGAGCATACACGTCCCAAAACACAAACATTATTCACACGAGTAAGGTAAATAAGTTCGAGAGTTTGACCACGGAATTGCACTAAGCAGAAACCCACCAGTTGTTCTACTTGGAAGCAGTAACACTTTTTCTCCATTTCCATTCCAATTTGTTAGAAGGCTATGTTCTCACTCAGTAATTGCGCAAAGATTGAGAGTTTAAGAGAGAAAGTTGGGAAGGAGATTGGTTACCGCGGAGCGAGCGGTTTGCCCAGGAACTCTTAGCATGGCGGAGGAGAATGAGGCGGCGTGAGACGGAGACGGAGTCGGATAAGGGTTCTGCGAGCTGGGTATCCTGCTTTTGAATGAGCAGAGAGGATTTGGCGCGTAATTGATTAGGGTTCCCAATTTTGCTCCGGCGACCGGAAAGGTTAGGTGCGACGGCGGTGCTGCAGATTACAGAATGCATCTCACACAAACCCACATTCATGCTCTCTTTCTCTGATGAAATGCTCACACTTTCAGGATTTTAGCCTTTCCTCTTTCCTTTACTTTCTCAATTTCACATTGTATAATTTTACCCTCATACCAAAATGAACCACTTTCACGTTTTGCAGAGATAGATAGTGTTTTAATTTATTTAATATTTTTACTTTTTATACAATAAAGGTGCATTATTCTATATATTTTTTTTAAATATATCTGTTAAGAATTATGTTTACATTTTATGAAAATAACTTAAAAATAGCCATTTGGGAATATTGTGAAGCCAATAGAAAAAAGAAATGATATTTTTATAGTTTTGTTCAAATGAATTTATCTGTCTTATTTAATAGGAATGACCCAATTATTAGGAGGTTGCTCAATTCTTGGATTCCTACACGTGTTAATTAGATGAGTGTAAGTGACACAACTCCCAAATGTTACATTAGGTTTTCTCATGAAAATTCTAGATCCATGTCATAGGTTTAAACAACTTACTATATTTCCCATCTAAGTACATGAAAAAAATTATTTTAACCAAATGGTTGGTTAAGCATAATAACACCACTACACCAAAATATTTTATTTGTTATTAATTTGAAAAAGTATTTTATACTATATAGATTTAATATAAAACTCTACCTTTGATTGACATGCAATTTAATTACTACCTTATTAATACTTTTTTGGAGAAATTTTCCGAACACTATTGACTTTTTTTGAAATCTTTTAAGACATGCTTTGAAATTTATAAACACGTATAGTAACCTTTTAAACTAAAGAAACATATATGGTATCAAAATAATATTAATAACTTTAAATATTTATAGTCTAACATAATGAAAATAGGATTTCAAGATTAGCATTTGGAATCCTAACCATACTATGTGAGAATGCTCAAAAATATTTTTCGATGTTTGACAGAGAAAAATCTAGGACTTTCTAGAATTTTGGGCAGTGAAAGTTTACATTATGCATTGTTTATTGCTTTTTATCCTATATAGATGTAATTAGACGACTCACTTTTGTTTTCGCAATTCTTGATTCTTAATTATATAATTTTTTTATCACTATTTATAATTATTAGATAAAATTAAATATTAAAATTGAAACCTAACTAAAAATTGAGAAGAGTGTGAAATCCTGGGTGACTCGGTTGTGATGTCCATATTGATATGGGAGACAGTAGCATTATTTTATTTTAAAAATAAATATATAAGAAAAAAAGAAAAGAAAATCTTACAGAGTAACCTGTATCTGATTTTATCAATCACAGACTCAAAGGTGCAGTTATTATAATCTATATATTTTGCAAAAGCTGCTCCATTTGTATGCCCAGATCCGATTCGGGTCCTTATCACTAAGATCCAACAAATTCACAACTACAAGGACCTGATTTTTCCTCCGATTTACGAACCCAGAAAATTAGATTGAAAAGGTTCGATTTTTTTTAACCTTTCAAGCCCCTTTTTTCATTAATCCTGTTATGAATTGCAATTGCCGCACCCCTTTTAATTTTAATAATTCAATTATCTTTTTTCTCTGTTAAATTTTGATTTTGCTTTTGCATATATTTGCTGCTAGTTCGTCTTCGGTTTGATACGTTTAATTTGTTGTTTTGGGTTTTCGTATATTGTTTTCTAGGACCATGTGAAACCATTGTTTTAATTTCTGAATCTAGTAAAAAAAGATTTTTTTTTCATGTTATGTATGTAGATGTGTTTATTTTCCTCTTGGGGTAATTGAAATTTGCCCAAATTAATGTTATGTTGCTCCTTAAGCTTTGCCTGCTTTCACTTGGCTTGTCAGTTTAGGTTTGGAATCTAAATGAGACGAGATGGGATTTTTTAAGAAAAATATAGTATTTGGTTTTAGGGTTTGTTTAAAGTTCTTGTTGCTGCTTAATATTTTGTAAGTGGCGTTCTTTACTTTTGTAAAATTGAACCAATAGTATCTGTAGTGCCTACTATACGACAAAGAATTTGGTGTTTGGATTTTGTACTTTAAGCTTAGCATCTGTGCGGTGCCTAGGTCATAGAGTTTGATGTTTTTCAACTCATCTTAGTACCTTGTCTCAATGCTAGATATCGGTTGTCAAAATCCGAACGGCATCAGGAAACATGTCTCAATACCATGGTGATGAAATGGACTATGCGGCAGATGATAATGAAATGGCAGAGGTAGAAGATGATATGTATTTTCGCGGCAGAGCATTTGGTGAATCAGATTCAGATGACGATGACGACTACGAATATGACCCTTTGGTTTGTTTCGACTCATAAGCAAAACCTTGTTTGCTCATTCTACTTGTGAAACCCTATTCAATGTTATATGTTTGTGCACACATATTTCTCTGTATTATTGCATATGTATTTGCTGCCTTCTGGTTTTATTGGACAACTTAGTACAATGTGGTCGTTGACATAATATTTTCATTTTCTTGCACGTCTCTCTTTTTGGTTCTTTGATGCAGGAGGACCGAATAACAGATACCACTGCTGCAGAAGCTAGGAGGGGGAAGGATATCCAAGGTATACCTTGGGATAGGTTGACCATTAGTCGTGAGAAATATAGACAAACCAGACTAGAGCAATACAAGAATTATGAAAATATACCACAATCTGGGGAAATGTCAGAGAAGGTAAATATGTTAGTTTGGAGGTGTGTCTGAGTAGTTATTTTTCATTTTGAAAATATTGTTTGACCCTGTGCCTTTTTCTCCTCATCTATAGGAATGCAAAGCAACAGATAAAGGGGGAAATTATTATGATTTCTGGCAAAACACTAGATCTGTGAAGTCAACAATACTTCATTTCCAAGTATGTTGATTTTGAAATTCTTTACTTCCATTCATGTGAGGATTTAATGAGATTTGTGTTGTCTACTCTCCATGTTATCATCTTGTTTCTCGTGGAATGACTTGTACCTCACTGTACACCTTTTTGTGATAATCAACACTGTGTTTTGCTACATGGGATATATGTTTTGTTTTTCTATTTTCTTGCGGAACTTCATATTAAGCAGTTGTTGGCAATGATATTGTGTGAAACCTCTAATTTTTTTTCATTTGCAGTTGAGGAATTTGGTTTGGTCAACATCAAAACATGACGTATATCTTGTTTCAAATTACTCAATTGTTCACTGGTCTTCATTAAGTTCTAAGAGGTCTGAAGTCTTGAATGTATCAGGGCATGTGGCTCCCTGTGAGGTAATAATTTTTCGTGGTTATTTTATTTTTTTGAAAACTTCACTTGGAAACAAAGCATCTGAGATTTCAAATGTGTGTTTTGCTAATAGAAACATCCTGGAAGCCTCTTGGAAGGCTTTACTCAGACACAAATTAGTACACTGGCAGTACGGAATAATTTGTTGATTGCTGGAGGGTTTCAAGGAGAACTTATTTGCAAGGTATTTTTTATTTTTTACTTGTGGATGATTAGTATTTTAATGCAAATAATTATTCACCAGATGCATTAAACATTCTACTCTTCTATGTCTGTATGTGATGCTACCCCAGAAAATATCATGCAGAAAGTTTCTTTTTAATTTTTTGGCTTCTGTTGCACAACTTATTATACAGTATAGATATTGACCTTGTTTTTTTGTAATAGAGTGGATTTTATTTTTTTATATGATTAATTGAAACTGCTTGATAAAATGGGAATAAGATGAAGTCATCCTCAAATTTTTTTTTTTAATTTGTTTCCCTTGATCTCAATGTCCTGCAGTACTTAGACCGGCCTGGAGTTAGTTTTTGTACTCGAACTACATATGAGGACAATGCAATCACAAATGCTGTGGAGATTTATGACCATCCGAGGTCTTTCTTCTCCGCTTTCTTGATATTTTTGGGGTCTTAAATTGTTAATATGATGTTAGTAATAACTGTACTCAGCCCTCAAATAGGGTTTTTTACTAACGATTGATTAATCTATCAGCGGAGCTGTTCATTTCATGGCTTCAAACAATGACTCTGGAGTTAGAGACTTTGATATGGAGAGGTTTCAGCTTTCAAAGCATTTCTCCTTTCCTTGGCCAGTAAACGTAAGTACTTCCACTTGATTTTCCATGTTTTAAATTATAGATATGAATAATGACATTGTTATTATTGTTATTCGATACAATTGACCAATGCTTGATTACAATTGGATATGGAACATATGCCTAACTTGATACATTTTTCCTTTTTCTTTACCTTTTTATGGCATTTTAAAGTTCTGCTCTAGCATTTTAACTGTAGCATTATACCTGTTGGACTTTGTCAAACTGTTTAGTAATTGTAAGCTACCTTTAACATTTTTTCCCCTAAAAAGCAGCTCTGATAATTTTATTTGTATAATACAAATATCCTCTGGTTGTTCCTTGAAATCTAGTTTCTGTGAAGAAACTGTAGAAATTCAGTTTTCGAAACCTTGTTTTGGCCTGAATTTGTACAGTTTGCTTGCAAAATAAATTTATTCTATGTGAACTCGAATGTTGAATGCACTTTTCTGGTCAATTGGGGCTGAAGTGGGTTCTGTATGTCTTAAACTTGGTATTAAAACTTAAGATTTAGTGTTGGAAAATATGATTTAGTGTCTTGTAGTAAATGGTAATAAGAATTTGTTTTCTTTCGGTCTGCAGCATACTTCATTAAGCCCTGATGGGAAACTACTTGCAATTGTTGGAGACAACCCAGAAGCACTACTGGTGGATTCTCAAACAGGAAAGGTTGGCATGTTCTGTTTGTCTATGTTATAGGTTCCCGTTCTATATTTCTCAAAGAACTCTCTTAAATATATATATATGCAAGTGTGCAAAGTTGTGAATATCTAATTTTGATTTCGGTTGATTTTGTAGACTATCACACCTTTGCATGGACACTTGGATTTCTCATTTGCATCTGCATGGCATCCTAATGGGCAAATATTTGCTACCGGGAACCAAGACAAAACATGTCGTGTTTGGGATGTTCGGAACTTGTCAAAATCTGTTGCTGTTCTAAAAGGCAACCTTGGAGCTATTCGTTCCATACGTTTCACATCTGATGGGCAGTTCATGGCGATGGCAGAGCCGGCGGACTTCGTGCACGTTTACGATGCAAAGCATGGGTTTGAAAAGGAGCAGGAGATTGATTTTTTTGGGGAGATCTCTGGTGTATCCTTTAGCCCTGACACAGAATCACTTTTCATCGGTGTTTGGGACCGCACCTATGGAAGCCTTCTACAGCTGAATCGACGTAGAAATTACATGTATCTGGACTGCTTGTAAATTTGTAACCTTACACCTTGTAAGTACCTACAGCCTCTATGTTGTGTTGTGTAGTGTTTAGGAATTTGAGTTTGGTGGTACCATCTTAGGCAAAGAAGAAAAACTGGTGGATTGCCTCATCATACATTGTAGAAGAGCATGGATTGAGGATGTTACAGTTGTTTGATGTACACCTTCATGCTAAATAACATTGACTTGGAATGTCTGTTTTTCAATCTTGGGATGGTAATAAATTGGAGGAAGTTTGTACAGAGGATCTCTATACACATAATATTTTACAGCATTTGGTTGGTCACATCTATGCAAGTACAAATTCACTCATTTTCCATTGTTGGATGTTGGTGAGAATGAGTGAATGTAGCTTGCAACTATATAGAAGAATGCAACAAAGAGAGTGAGTGTATGATGAAACCAAGTGGTGTTCATCTGGGCTTTACCCTGTGTGGATTAATTTGGGATATATAAGCAGGCAAAGTAATATGAAGGCAACATTGGAGGCTTCATCTATATATAAGTTTTTTAGCATGGTCTAGGTAGTTTTCAGCCTCTTTTTAAAGCTCTTTTCTCTTTAAAAGGAGTTTTATTGTTGTTATGATTATCATAAAAATGGTAAAAGCATGGAGTTTTTAGAAAAATTAGTGAGAAGAATTTTTAGTTACTTTTTTAAGCGCATACTCTGTATTTTTATTATTTTGTTGTATTTTGATGTTTATGTTGCTCTTTGGAAGTTTTTTATATCGGTAGGTTCTTTGCATTTTTTCTTGAACATATTACGATGATTGATTTCTTACGATGGTTGATTATTACGATGATTGATTCGTTATATCGATCTCAAAAATTACTTATTACGATGATTGATTTGTTAAAAAATCTTATTTTTTTAAACTTTAAAAATAGTATTAAATAACGTTATGCAATAAGTTAAATATTGTGATTTGTAATCCATGTAAAAATTCATTTGATTAATGTGAGTGTGTGCGCGCGTTTTTATTTATTTCTAGTAAATTGAAATAATTGCAGGTAAATCAAAATAATTTTACTAGTGTTTTTAAAATGTTTATTGGACAAGGTACTACTTTTAAACGAGGATAACGTTTACGTAAAAGAAATACTGTAAAAAAAATACCTGCCAAAAAAAAAAAAAAAAACCTACGTGATCGAATATGAAGATTTATAATTTTAGTTCATGTAATTTTCTTTTATGATTTTCAAACTTCTTATCCTTTATGTTTTTATTCAAAATATGTTGGTAGCTTCATCCGTTGTCTCGTAAATATTTTTTTAACATACTGTGTGAGGTGTGGCAATGCTGATGGCGTCACCATACGTATTTTTTAGTCATAAGAAAAAGAAATTTGAATATCACAAAAAGAAACTGAGAAAAAAAAATGACATTGACTAAAGATAGACATGGTTATTTCTTATTAAAAAGAAACACTACAAATTAGTTGGTAATGAATTTTTCTTATAACTGTGATATGATACACAAAGGTGGTGAAGGCATTGGATGCAGCATATGTGAAATGAGGTACATTTTTACATTCACTGCTATGTAAATTACACCTCTTCCCAAATACTCTCGAATGAAAAAATGTGAACTGGAAATTCACATGCACACAGATATTGAAGATGTGAACAATGTCTGCTATTTATCCGTTATAAACAAAATTCACCTGAAGTATGAGTATAACTTTTATGCATGGTGTTCTTTCTTGGTGCTGCTTGTTTCACTTTCTTCATCCACATCCTCAACAATTTGTTTCAGAATATTCTCTTCCTCTGCTTCAAGTTTCTGCATGCACTGTTCAAAAGCAGACACCAACTCTGGACTAAATATAGAATCTTCACTGGACTCATTTTCATTACCAATGTCCATTACAGAATAGCTACCAAATTTTGGGGTGACATAGGATCCAGGAGAGTATATTCCCCCTTTGGGAAGCCATTCTCTAAGACTAGCAATGGCTGGATATTCAACACTGGAAGGGATTTTAAGTGATTCTAGCCTCTTTGCCACAGCTTTTCTCTTATTTCCCTTCTCAATGATGCTACTTTTATGAACTGGAGTTGGAGCTACTGTGCTGCTTTCTGATGCTGCTGAACTCAAGTTGTTGGTCTCCTTCACTATTTTTCTTTCTTTCAATGAATGCTTTTTGATTAAGCATGGTACTTGCATCTTCTTGATTTCACAATCCTTTTCCTCATTATGCTGAGTTGTATTAGTTCCTGAACAAGAATCTTCTTCATCATTGAACTCACTTTGTTCATCTGTATGACATTTGCTAGAACATATTTTATCAACTATATCATCGTATTCCTCCACTGTGTGAAAACTCCTACTACGTGCAGCACCCTTAGAACTCGAGTCATATTTATCATCAAAACCAGATGAATGCACAATATGCTCTGGAAACTGGTGCCAACTTTTGGACCTGTTCTTTTTTTCTCTCTCAATTTTCTTCCCTTCTCCTTCAACTAGTCTTGCTGATACAGGCTTCAACTTCTTGATAGTTTCAGAACTGGCAGGCTCAATGGCAAGTTTTGAGGATGTGTTAGAACTAAGATTCCCAGAGTGCAGTTTGTTGGATACTGTGTTAGCTGCACAGACAAGAGCTAGGTATTGATCACTGCCACTAGAGGACATGATTAGATCTTCCAACAGTGGAATACCATTACTTGTTCTCTGTGATCTCTTCTTTCTCTCTTCATGCAAACTAATTGATCTTGCTATCACTTTTGAAGAAAAACACCCCATGGTTTAAAGATAAGGCACACCTAACAAGAAAAAAGAGGAGACAGAAGCAACAAAGAGTAGCATAAATCACTACATTGAAAATGGTGATTCACAAAATTGGAATCAAATTCCGGGAGAGCATGGAATATGAGTTGTCTTAATGGCATTTATTTAGAGTAGTATGTAAGTTTAGAGGATTACATGGGAAATGCTTACCAGTATAGTTGGTGCCTAACCTCAAGTTTGCACCTGCAAAATATCACAGAAGTGTTGAATCAACTGATACTCTAAGGTTGAATCCCTTTAGCCCCTTCTGATAACACAAGCAATGGTAAGAACCTGAAACAAGAAACTTTTTAAGATGAAATTGAAATCCAGCATGGCAGCACTTTTAGACATGAAAACTTTTCACTTTTCAGCTATGAAAAGCAAAATCCAGCAATACACTAGGGCACATCTTGATTACCAGATATTTTATTATCTAATTTGATTAGGTTTATAATGAACAGACCCTAAAGCCTAAAATCTAAATACTGGCCTCTGACCACAGAGTGTTCCATTTTGTTGGAACCATGTTGTGGCAGGTTATGCTAAGAGCGAACAAGTGGAGCCAGCCTTCAATTTTGTTAACTTGAGATCTGGGAACTGTTTGAGAATTGGTGGTAATAAGACCAAGGTGCAGAATCAATCATGATCATTCTTTATTTAAGGGCTAGAAAGTGCTATGATAGCATCTACAATGCCTTTGCCATGTATGCATAAATTTATGTTCACTGCACAGTGCTCAATGTTAGCTGCATTTTCTATCCGGATTTTGCGCAAAAGATGATTCTCTCCATATACGAATACCAAACACAGATTAACAATATGCACAGCTTTTCTGCCAACATCACTGACCATAATCATTAACAAAAACAAATAATGTCCTAATGTGTCGTATGTAACAACTTACTTGCTTGGATGCACAAGTTGTTCATCTGCAATTCTTCTTCTGATTCTGCATTCTGCATTCCCTTTGGATTGATTGGTTTCATTCAAGGTTTGGACTTTGGAGAGGGTCAGCATGAGAGGCTGCAACAGACATATATCATTTGACAATCAAATATGGATGGACCCCACCAGTGATTTGAAATTTTTTAGGTTTGAATTTTGGTCCTAAAACTTTAATTAAATAATGGTACCATAGTCTTTGTGCAGTGCCATGCAGTGTGGCCAACGCAATGTGTTGTGCTGCTACCCTATCAAATGCATGTTACCATCAATGGAGAAAAATGAATTTGGACAGCAGAAAATGGGTCCCTTGTAGACCCTCAAGGCCAAAGTAAACTAATTCATGTTCATACATCATTTGCTAATTCCTAATTAATTTAACTTGTCACTGTCTCATGCTACAGTTACTATGCCCCATGAAAGCAATTTTAATGACACCATTACTGAAAAAAAAAATTATTTTAATTACTTTTTTTATTTTTGTTTTTATCCAAAAATATCAAATTGATTTTTTTTGTTTAAATTTCAATTTGGTTTCTATTTTTAAAAAATTGATGCAATTTGATTATTTTTGTTAAAAAAATTTTTTGAAGTGATTTTTTTTATCAAAATTGGTCTATGATTATGTTAATTAAACTAATAAAAAGTCTCAGTTTTCAGGTTGGAAAATGTTGTTATATCACACAATCTCATTTTAAGGTTTTGGATTGAGAATGGTGTCAATGTCTTGAGTGGTTGAGCTCAGGTCTCATTGGTGTTATATCTCTCAGTGAAACTTCTTCTATAAACCTAACAAGTGGTATCAAAGCCAAGGTCACGAGTTCGATTCTTGGTGGATAATTGTTAAGGGGAGATCTGTGGTAGAGGTCAGGTGGGTCAAGTCACAATCCAAGTGGAATTCCTAGTAGACCAATTGCTGAAGGGAAAATTGTTGCAGGTGACATCATTTGTCCCGTGGCAGAGATCAAGTGGACTGGATCACAATTGAATGAATCGTTTAAATAAAAAGAATTGCGTTCTGACTATCAATTATAGTCTTTGGTCAAGTGATAAGAGTTCCTTATCGAAAGTCTTCCTGACAAGGATTCCAGGTAAACGTGTCTCATTAAGAATAATGGAAGGCGGTACAGAGAAAGAAAAAAAAAAGTACTCATGATTAAAAATACTTCGGCCTTAAGGAAGAATGAATTTGGATTTTTTCGACCTGATTTTAGGCACGCCTCCATAATCCTATTTTTAATTTTACCTTTCTTAAAACAGAATCGATAGTGAAAAATGTTTTGAACCAATCAGTTTAATAAAAAATTGACTATAAGTAAAGTAACTGAGATAATAAGAAATATTATAATTATAGATCAATCACTTTTTCAATAGATTTTCAATAGAGTATTTAGCGCTATGGTTAATAATTACGTGTTTTATTTTTATGCATAACTTATCTATTATTAACTATTTGGATTTAGTAAGTTGATAGTAGAAATAAGAGAAATTGACCTGCCTTATTTTGATTCAGTTTTCATGAGAAATTGCCAAATCTGCTCACCCTTTTCGATATAAAAATTTAATTAATCAAATAATAGATAATAAATAAATTTAATTAATCAAATAATAGATAATAAATGAATTGGTTCGAAAATAAATGAATTACATTTATAAAGATTTAACTAATAATAGATAATTGATTGGTTCGAAAATAAATGAATTACATTTATAAAGGTTTAACTAAAAACAGATCGGTCATTGTAAAAATAATGACGCTGTTTAAATAATATTTACATTAAATAATTTCTTGAAAACTATTTTATAGATATTAATATTAAGAGAAGCCTATTTATTTTTGTAAGTTCTAAATTATTAGAAAAAAATTGTATAAATATTTCTATTAACATTTATAATTCTTACAAAAAGTATTAATAACATAAGCTATATTTAACATTTGATAAAATGTTACTAAATTTTAGTAACATTATTTTACTAAACATTATATATATTTTAACAATTCAAACCAACAACTAAAAGTTTCATGGTTATGTGGAACTAACCGGAACTAAAAGAAAATACATATATGTTATTAAACTACTAAAAATAGTATATATTATAAAAAGTTAAAATATAAGAATAGTATCCTAATACTTATTCTTAATAGTTGTGATGGATCTTTTTAGGGTCACAGGCCATGGCTTCTGCAAAATTTTGAATTTCTTTTAATTATATATATATATATATATATATATATATATATATATATATATTATATATATATTTA
>Ga0209589_1000824_pt1 | contig 46893 bp, 28 predicted proteins | sample CowpeawhiteBW_FD_187525 | JGI IMG/M metagenome (GOLD analysis project Ga0209589, IMG submission 187525) | Root nodule microbial communities of legume samples collected from California USA - Cow pea white BW (SPAdes) (version 2) | ecosystem: Host-associated > Plants > Roots > Nodule | place: USA...
TTTTAATATTTTATGATATAATTAAATAAGATAATTATTTAAAAATATCAAATAAAATATCTAAAGATATATTTTCCCAAATTATCTTCTATCATAAAGATAAAGAAAACCGCAAGGTCCAATTTTTCTTTCCTCTCTTCTTGGTTTAGCCAAACTTCTTCACTTTTTCAAGCTTTTCTTGCCGTCTTCATGTAATGCTTGGCCTGAATTTTTGTGCTTTTGATAATTTCTTATTCTTTGATTTATCTTTAAGGTGTCATGAAGCTTTAATCAATTTATTTCCACACCTCTAAATGAGCTTAAAACTTAACTTCAGCTGCATCAACAAACGTTAAAATATCCAAAAATAATTTATGCAGCTAAAAATCACTTTTTAAGACATTTTTATCACACAAGCTCAAACAACCTAATTATCAGAATTATCAATTAAATCACTCTTTAGGCACACAAATTCAATTAAATACCCAGAATTAAACATTAAATGAGGGCAAAAATACGCACTCATCAAGGAGGGAACAATGACTGTGGAGGCTTACATCGAGAGGTTTAAGTACCTTGCACGTTTCTACACTCCTATGGTCATTGAGGAGTGGAAGTGCAGGAAGTTCGAGGGTGGACTAAAGCATGAGCTCCGTAGATTCTTGGTACCTCTCAGGATCATGGAGTTCCCAGTTTTGGTCGAGCAGGCCAACACCGTTGAGCAGCCGGAGATGAGGCCCAGCCGAGCAGCATGATCATAGAAGGCTGTGCAGACACCCGTCAGCAGAAGAAACCTTATAGCAGGCCACTGACTACCTCCAAGAGACTACAATGCTATAACTATTGCGGGGAGCACCTGAGGAGAGACTTCACTAGACCTGCTAGCAGTACGGGTGGAGCAGTAGCACTGGTAAGTGCTACGTATGTGAGCAGACTGGACACTTTGCACGTTAGTGTCCTAACAGAAAACCAGCTGGGGGTGTGCCAGCCAAGATACCTGTTGGAGATCGGCCCAGAGCACCGGGGCGTGTGTTCGCCTTAACGACCATAGAGGCAACACAGTCAGGTAACCTCTTACAGTTTTTGTGTTTGTTGTATAACCATGAGGTGGTGTTGTTGTTTGAATTAGGAGCCACTCATTCATTCGTGTCTAATGAATGCGTGAGGAGGCTCGGGCTTACGATGTGAGAGTTGGGGTGCGAGCTGATAGTCGCAACGCCAGCATCTGGAGAGGTATCCACCACTTTTGAGTGTGTGGAGTGCCCTATGCAGGTGGCAGGACGCAGGTTCAAGCTAAATCTTATTTGCCTGCCGATGGAGGGTTTGGATGTGATTCTAGGCATGGACTGGCTGACGAGCAACCATGTTGTCATCGATTACGGACGGTGTAGGGTAGTGTTCCTTGATACAGCAGGGTTGGAGCTTATCTCGTCTAATCAGGCGGTGAAGGAGATTGAGGTTAGAGCTACATGTTATATGATAGTGGCTCATGCGAAGAAGATGAGTACGGTTGAGAAAATTAGTAGAATTCCGGTAGTGGAGGAATATGCAGATGTCTTTCTAGATGAGATTCCAGAGTTGCCGCCTAGCAGGGATGTTGATTTCTCCATTGACCTCATCCCTGGCGCTGGACCAGTTTCTATGGCACCGTACAGGATGGCGCCAACTGAGTTAGCTGAGTTAAAGAAACAGCTTGAGGACCTACTCGAGAAGAAGTTCATCTGACTGAGTGCATCACCTTGGGGAGCACCGGTTTTGTTAGTGAAAAAGAAGGATGGTAGCTCGAGGTTATGTGTTGATCACCAGCAACTGAACAAGTTAACGATAAAGAATAAGTACTCGCTGCCGAGGATTGATGACTTGTTGGATCAGCTAAGGGGAGCGGCGGTGTTCTCAAAAATAGACTTGAGGTCTGGATATCATCAGATCCTAGTCAAGCCGGAGGACGTACAAAAGACTGCTTTTAGGTCGCGTTATGGCCACTACAAGTATGTGGTGATGCCATTTGGGGTGACCAATGCACAGCTATATTCATGGACTACATGAATAGGATTTTCCAGCCATATGTAGATTAGTTTGTGGTAGTGTTCATCGACGATATCCTAATCTACTCCGAGAGAAGAGAAGAACATGAAGAGCATTTGAGGGTGGTGTTGGAGATCCTTCGAGAACATCAATTGTATGGGAAGTTATCGAAATGTTAATTCTAGTTGGAGGAAGTACAATTCCTGGGCCATGTGATATCAGCCCAAGGAATAGTAGTTGATCCGGCTAAAATTGAGACAGTGGTGAAGTGGGAGAGGCCCCAGATAGTTACAAAGGTGCAGAGTTTTCTGGCTTTGGCAAGGTATTATCGACGATTTGTGGAGGGTTTCTCCAAGATGGTGAGTCCCCTGACACAGCTCACCAGGAAGGACCAGCCTTTTTCGTGGACGGATGAGTGTGAGGCCTGCTTTGAAGATATGAAGAGAAGATTGACTACCGCACCAATACTGGTTATCCCTGACACGACTAAAATGTTTGAGGTATACTGTGATGCCTCGTATCAAGGGTTGGGTTGTGTGCTAATGCAGGATAAACGACCTGTGGCCTATGCATCGAGATAGTTGAAGGTGCATGAGAAAATCCGACACATGACTTGGAGTTAGCGGTAGTTGTGTTTGCCCTCAAGACATGGAGGCATTATTTTTATGGGGCGCAGTTTCAGGTATTCAGCGATCATAAAAGCTTAAAATATATGTTTGATCAGAAGGAGCTGAATGTGAGGAAGAGGCGTTGGATGGAGTATCTAAAGGACTACGACTTTGAGCTATTATACCACCCTGGTAAAGCTAACGTCGTAGCAGATGCCTTGAGTAGGAAGAGAATTCATGTGTCAACTATGATGATTAGAGAGTTGGAGCTGATAGAACAGTTATAGGACATGAATCTGGGGCTGGATATGGGGGCAGGACAGATACGGTGCAGTATGCTGAGGATCACGAACGAATTCCTGGATGAGGTTCGAGTGGAACAAGGTAAAGATAAGGAACTGCAACAAATCATTAGTGAGTTGGGCACTGAGAAGAGGAAGGATTTTCGTTTGGGCCAGAACGGTATCCTACGATTTCGGGAGAGAGTATGTGTTCCTGGCAATGGACTCTTGAGGAAGATGCTCCTAGATGAGGGGCATAAGAGCCGTCTTAGCATACACCCTAGTATGACTAAGATGTATAAAGATTTGAAAGCTACTTTCTGGTGGACTGGTATAAAGATAAATGTGGCTGATTACGTCGCTGCCTGCTTGGTATGTCAAAAAGCGAAGATTGAGCACCAAAGACCAGGGGTATGTTAGAGCCTCTAGACATTCCATAGTGGAAATGGGACAGCATTTCCATGGATTTCGTCATACACCTGCCAAGATCAATGAGAGGGCATGACTCGATCTGGGTGATAGTAGACAGATTGACGAAGTGTGCTCATTTTCTGCCGATTAATCAGAAGATGACTATGGATAAGATGGCGGATTTGTATGTCAGGGAGATTGTCAGGTTACATGGGGTGCCGACGAGTATTGTGTCGGACAGAGACCCGAGGTTCACATCGAGATTCTGGCAGTCATTGTAGAACACTTTGGGTATTCAGCTAAGAATGAGCTCCGCCTACCATCCTCAGACAGATGGACAGTCTGAGCGGACTATACAAACGTTGGAGGACCTGCTAAGAACATGTGTTTTGGACCATTTGGGTACATGGAGTGATGTGCTGCCTCTGGTAGAATTTACTTATAATAATAGTTATCATTCCAGTATTGGAATGGCACCCTACGAGGCTCTGTATGGTAGGAGATGCAGGACACCATTGTGTTGGCAGCAGGATGGCGAGGCAGTGGTTCTTGGACCAGAGTTCTTACAGCAGACCATTGAGAAGGTGAGGGTAATTCAGGATCAGATGCGCACAACTTAAAGTAAGCAGAAATCTTATCCAGACAAGAGGAGGAGGCCGCTTGAGTTTGGGGCATGTGACCACGTGTTTCTTTGAGTGACTCGTACTGCAGGCAATGGCAGAGCACATAAATCGATGAAGTTGACTCCTCGATTCATCGGGCCATATCAGATCACGAGGAGGATTGGTCCTGCAGCGTACGAGATAGCTTTGCCACCACACTTGGGAAACTTGCATAATGTTTTCCATGTGTCGCAGCTGAGAAAATACATAGCAGATCCTACACATGTCTTGGAGGAGGATGATGTGCAGGTGCGGGAGGACTTGACGGTGGCAATCGGACTAGTGCGAATCTTGGATTCTCAAGTAAAGCAGCTCCGAGGAAAGGAGATCAGAACGATGAAAGTCCTATGGGATGAGGCAACTCAAGAAATGTCATGGGAAATGGAAGATGTCATGAGGAGGTCTTATCCTCATCTTTTCACTGGTAAGTTCTCTTTTTCGAGGACGAAAACTTTTAAAGGTGGGGGTAATGTAAGACTTGTGGAATTTAATTAATTAAATAAATAATTAATTAATAAATGCAGGTGGGAAAATTATTTATGACATTAAATTATGGTTGGTATGACGTGGAAAAGTGCTAGATCATGTTGTTGAAAGTACTTAGTTTATGTGAGAGGATTTGGGTTCGAGTCCTATTTATGCTAACTTTTGTGTTATTGTTTTTATTATTTAAATCTATGTAATCATGTTCTAGTATGATATGATGTCTGAATTGGATTTGTTAAGCATGAAACATGACTTGGTTGAATTGGTTGTGCAATTGCTTTGTGATTGAATGGTTATGGGTTCAAACCTTGAAGAACCAAACTAAAAACTTTATTTTCGACATTTTGGCTTTGAATTGAATATGAAAGGTTGGGGGAAAACCCTAGATGGTTAAGAGGAATCCTTGGGTAGCTGAAAAACAGATCATAAAGGCCAAATAAATAGTAATTAACAGTACCATTAGGTAATTTTCGTTTTGGGTAATTAAACTCTACTAAAACCTAAGTTTAAAAGGGTAACAAGCGGTCATAGTGAAGGTTTTGGCAAGCTGGGATAGCAACCTGAAATTAGAGCACGAAAATTAGAGAGATTGGTGAGGTTTGAGTGAAGTTCTGGAATTAAAGTAAGAGCACACCAAGAAGGGGGAGACGTGGTGATCATTGGAGTATCTCAAACATTTTAATTTAAGTGAAGGAATTCCAGGTTATGGGAGTTTTACTCGCTTATATATATATATATATATATATATATATATATATATATATATATATATATATATGTGTGTGTGTGTGTGTGTGTGTGTGTGTGTGTGTGTGTGTGCGTGTGTGTGTGTGTGTGGTCACGAATTTGGCATGAGCAACAATGGACCTTGATGGTTGGTAATCCAATGGCATGGTATTGGTATGAGAGGAAGCATTTTACTCATGGTTGGTAATGACGAGTTGGTATTGATTTAACCTGTGATAAATAAGGGTTGGTTACGAATGTTGGTATGAGGTTCCTATGCATGATATCTGTATCTATTACTTGGCTGTTTGTTTATGATTAGTATGGGGTCAGTACGTAAATCCTTGAAGTCTATAGGTGGGACTCCAGGGTTGTGCTTCAGTGGTCGGGACGTAATCCCATGGCCCCTGTTAGTGGGTGTCCATGGTGGTGCCCCATCTATATAACTTGGTAAGGATTCAAGGTAAGGATTGCATCCTGACACTCTAAGGAGTCAGTTATTCTCACTTAGAACGGACTGACTCCTGTGGTGAGAGTAGCAGGAGGCCCGAAACTCATTAAGGGCTAACCTTGTGTGTGAGGGAATTGATTCATTGTAACACTTGTAACACATAGCTCGGGGGTGAGCAGAGGTATCCACCACAAGTGCAAGCGTCCGCTGAATCCGACTAGGTTATATGTATTCGGATGAGTCGAGTCGAGTCTTAGTGTATTGTTTGGAAGGTCGTAACATGCCTGTGTGATGTATGTATAATGGACTGTGAATATGTATCTGATTTCATTGATGAAATGGTTTTTGGCTCTAGCTTACCCTTTGCTTGTTTGATTGTCTTGTGTGTGGTACTTCTCTTTTGCGATGATCATCAATTCATTGATGTGAGCAGAAGCAAGAGGTTCTCGCGATCAACAAGGGAATAGTGACTCCGCTACGTAGCCCGCCTGGGCTGGATCCTGATTTATGATCTTTCTTTTAGGGCCACAACCCATGTAGCATTTGTCCTTTAAATTTACATTTAGATTACTGTAGAATTTTTGTAACTGTTTCTTTTGGCACCGTTAGGCGTTTTGATTGGTTGTATGGAGTTACTTTTAAACTCCGAGACTGCGTTAAGATATTATTCTAGTGTGACGCTTCTTAGTTACGCTATTAATTAAATGGAGTGTTACAAAAATGACCCATTTTTGTAAAAGAATCTCAAAATTCTGTAAAAAAAAAAGGAGACTTATATGAAAGGAGAATAAAAAAATCAAATTAAAAATTTTGTAAAATAGATGCATCAAAATCATAAAAAAGTCTTAAATATTTACTAAAAAAAATTATAAAACTCAATTAAAACTATATAAATTTAAGAGAAATTTAAAACTTGATTATATTGTTTTTACTTCTTAAAAAACATGTAGGTTTGAAATATTTTTTGTTTTTTATAGATAGGATAGAACAACTTATAAATTTGGGAAAATATTTTACAAAAAAGGGAAAAATGATTTGGTAAAATCTAATCGGGAACCCATCACATGCAAATAACAGATGAGATGTAAAAAGTAAATGATAGACTAGAAAATAGAGAAATTTTTGCAGCCGACATGCCATCTTTGTCTTCACGTGGAAAGCACGTGATGGAATAATTTTGGTATATTGTGGTTGGCTTATATGAATTGTTTCTTCTTTCATTTCAGATTCATTTCACTGTTTAACCTCACGTTTCCTTCCCATGAGCATGCTTTAGGGAACAGAAAACATGATATTACAACTTAACTTTGAATTTTCACCACCAACAATTGATTTTTCAAATTTCAACTAATTACAATTTTAGTGTTTAATCAATTCTTAGTTCTTATATTTGATTAAGATTATAAGTTAAGTGTTTGATGTATCCTTAAAGTAAAATATTGGAGGCTAGTAAGTAAACTCATTTGATTAAGAGTAATTGAACAAAATTTAGTTTATAAAGATTATGGGGTTAGATGAGTACAAATGGTTAAATATTACTATACTCTTCTAAGTTTTTCATTGATTTTGAATTTATAAATTTTATTTTACATTAGATAGTCTTTATTGGTGTGTGGATCTTCCTTAAAATTCTAAAAAAGAAAAAGATAAACACAAAGGTCACAAATAGTATGTTCATATTTTTTCCATTTAATATCTATCTCTTTCTTACTGGAATTTTCAATATCAACTATGATTTACATTTCTTATTGATACCATATATAAGTATATCATATCACATGCCACTTATATTAACCTTTCGCATGACTTGTATATATGATATATTAATTCAACACGAAGATTATTAATTTTTAAAATTAAATTTATGAAAATAAAACTATAATTACAAGGGATAAAAATATATTTAATTCGAATTTATATTACATAAAAAAGTAAATTATTAGTTTCATGTAAATTTGAAAAATATTACATAAACTTTTTACTTGATATTACTAAATTTTAATTTTATCTTTTGCAACATAAATTTAAATTTGTATTTTCATTTCCTTTTACTATCCTTTTCATACTTAACCTTTTAACAAATACTCTTTTAGAAATCAAAGTATAAGTAATAGAAAAATTGAGTAGTATATAAAAAAAAAATAAGAAAAATAAATATTAAACCTTAAAGTCTTATAAGGTATTTTATATAAACAACTCATATCTTAAAAAACGGTCAATGTTTTCAATATATTCGTTAAAGAAAATTTCTACAGTAATTTTTTAATATTTTTGTAGGTATGTTTGGATGAAATTTCTATGTTTAAAAAATTTAAACTATAATTTCATATTCAATTTGACTATTCTTCAAATTTAAATAAGTATTAAATAGTCATATTTTCTTACTCCAAATATAACAGTTATTTTTTTATTTGTGTCAAGGATTTCTTCCAATCTAGTGGACACAAATTAATTTTACTGGCCATATTGTAGCTAGTCAGTTTTCAAACATTGCAATCGGTAAATAATTATAGTTATGAGAATATAAATTGTCAGTCTTTTGATAATGATATATGTAAGAATTTGAAGCCATGCGTAAAATTTTATTTGACAACTCGATCAAAGTGACACTGAGGACCAGAGTTGCATTCAAATACCATGAACTCTTGGACATAAATATTTTAAACAAGGTCATGTCTTATGTCACACACTTCTGAACTTTTAGCTTTTGGTTATATCAATTTATTTTCTTGTTTAATATTATATGGCTTACCACCAATATTAAGTTATTATGAGCAATTGCATTTAAATATTTTAAATTGAGTTTATGTTGAAAAAGATATAATTATATTACTCCTATTTGTAGAACCAATTATATTTTGGAAATATTACAAGTCATCGTCTCTTCGTGTTCCTATTTATAAACTCTCACAAGTTGATAATTTCGAAGATATCGTCTTTCCGGTCTAAAACAGAATTTGTGCTTGCAAAAGACAATTCTTCACTCAAATCAGCCAAGTGCGTCAAATGACAATAAATGTTATAATAATGAATGTAATTAATTTACCTTGAGTATTGTGTTATTTATATTATGATTATGGATCCTCACCTCGGTGAGTCTTAGTCCATATGATTAATTACCTTAATTAATTCTGAGCAGTCTACTGATGATGCTTTATATATGTTCTTTAATTAATTACCTTTGACTCCTATTAATAATTTGACTGCTTGGATATTGTCTTTGTCGATATAATATTGTCCAAGTATGCATACATGTAGGCTGAGTACATCTTAGTCCAGATGATCGAGGTGTAGTCGACAACATGTAACACATAATACCCCAGGCTTTACATGCAACATGTTAAAGTCTTTATATTGTCGTTATGATGTTGATTTCGGCATGGTCGACATGTGCAAAGAAAATTTGTATTTCTTTGGTTATTGTCGTCCTATACGTATAATAGCACCTAGTCTCGAGAATTGTAGCAACGTAGACGCTTAAGCTTGCGGTTGTCAGGGATATAAGAGTCGATGGGGCGTTTAGAAGGTGGGAAGTTATAACTTTTGTTTGTTTGATTTGTAGAGATCTGACAATTGGGATCAAAGAAGTGGGAGATGAAGAGTCTTTACAATTTTGCTATAAATGGGAGACACACTTGTCTCATTGGGTAACTTATAGTAAACATTCGGTTAAGTCTGCATTTTGATCTTGAGAGTTTAATACAAACTTAATTGGGATGCAGACTTATGAAATTTTAAGAGTCATATTACAATATTAGGTCTCATATAATTATAGTATGGAATATTACGAGTGTTGAGAATTTGTAGTGGAATATTACGAGTGCTGAGGATTTGTAATGAAATATTACGAGTGTTGAGAATTTGTAAGGATTGTAAAAATGTGAGTGAATAAGATATGATAAATATAATAAATATGTTGCAGGAGAAACTTGTTATTTTATTTTTCTCATATATTTTCTCTCTCTCTCTCTCTCTCTATATATATATATATATACACACACACACACACACACACACACACACACATATATATATATATATATATATATATATATATATATATATATATATATAACGTAATATAAAGTTAAATGACTTTACGTGACTTTTTGAAAAAATAAAGTCATAGAAGTATTGATCTGGAAAATTTCCCTTTCCAAATGTTGATATATACAGGATACAGACTTAAATGAGTGCGGACTTAAGCGAATATTTACTGTAATCTACCATTCTTTTCTATGTCGCTGATATCTATTTCAAGAGTCCTCAATGTCTTAGTGCTGACTAGTATTAGGTATGTCTTCTAGTAGTTCTAATATGTTTGTTAGGGATAACCCATAGCTAAGTAGTAGCGAGTCTTCATTCAATCTTTCCCAAGAAAACTCCCTTGTGAATCGAGAGGTTGTCATAGAGACAAGGGTAGACCCAAAAGATGAAATAGCTGAGTCTAATTGGCCGAAGAGGGGAGGGTACAAGTGGGTAGTTCCTAAAGTAGAGTTAACTTCCAAGTTTAGGTGCTCTGCCACGCTTAAGTCATGGTATATACAAGTATGGGAGTGTCGAGGTTGAGGGCATTATTTCGTTCAAGAAGGTGAGCGTTATAGATAATGCTTTTCATGGCCAAAAAAGTTACCTGACAGAACTCTTTTATGTGTATATGGCCTTATTTATTCAACTACACGTTCGCTTACCTTTTGATGAGTTCACCATGGGTGTACTACACATTTTGAATGTAGCGTCCACTCAATTACATCCAAATAATTGGGGTTGTCTCCTAACATTTCAAATTGTTTGTAAATCATTAGAATTAAGCCTTACACCTTAGTGTTATTTTACATTTTATAGTACTCTGTGTCTCGGCATTTCGTTACCTGACTTTCATTAGTCAGCCAGCCAGGAACATGCTTATTGGATTCCTATTCCAAATCTTTCAAGAATTTTAAAAATGGTTTCTTTATGGTCGTAGTAACCACAAAAGGTCATTCTCATTTTTATGATGAGTACACCAACCCTAAGTTTCCTTTTTATTGCATGATAACCCGACTAGGTATCAAGAGTGGCCAAGAGAGAATATGAGTGACAAGGATAAGAAATATTTGAGTCTTCTAAACGAACTTTCTCGTTGGCTTCCTACTAGGAAAATTGTTAAAATATACTTGTCTCCCCAACCATTGACTAGCATGCTTGGTAAGTATATTTCTTTAACTTGATTATAGAATAATATCCGGCTAATTTGAAAATGTTTTGGCCTTTACAAGAGTGATGGTCCATCATGACCAGAAGATTGGGAAAGATGATGTCTTTCGCAACTTGAGGAATAAAATGTTGTTGGGTGATAAGAAGCAGGGTAAGGGATCGTTGGTTCCGGCTAATTGTAGATATTCATCTTCCTCATGTCACATTGCCTAACAATATCACACCTTAAAAAATCCCAATGAGGGGGAAGGATCGGAAGAGATTCCGAATCAAGCTTAACCAACTAGAAGGGTGTTCCGACTTTAAGGTTGATAGTTATGGGGGACTAGTTGGTCCTCAATTAAGCATGAAACAATACATCCAGTTCTATTTTAATGAAGAGGAACACCAACTAGTAGAAGATAGCGACCTTGAGGTATTGATGAAGGTGTATCTCGAACTTCACGACCAATCTCTCATATATGGCTACAAGATTACCAAGCTGCTAAAGAAAGAAAGAAAGGATGGGGGAAAGATGAAAATGACTAACGAGTCAGCAACCTTGAAACAAAATTGTGTTGTCGACAAGGAAGCCTCAGAAAAGGAGAGAAAGGTTGTGAAAGAGGATAAGGTTGAGCTAGAGAAAAAACTAAAGAGTTGGAAGAACCGCTACCTTGATTTAAAGAAGAATGGATAAGGACAAAGTGAAAGAGCTGAATGTTGCTTTGTCCAAGGATAAGAGTGCACAAGAAAGTGTTGAGGCCTTGTCCTTGAAGTACCAAAAGCTTGTGCTTGTAGAACATAGCAATGAGCTTTATAAGGTTTTGAGACAGGCCAAGTTCCTATGCCTAATATCCGCAAAGGATGAACAATTTGACGTGAACAAGGACATCTTCAAGGGTGCTCTTATGGATGTTGACGAGATTGCTGAGGCACAAGCTGATATCACTCCTAAAGATGTTGACAACAAAGTTAATGGGGATATCTAAATGCCTTCTCCTATTACCATCGACAGAGCGCCCCCTGTTGTTGTACAAGAAACCTCCCTTACTAACGAGCACAACAATGTCAATGTCGAAGCTGAAGTCAATAATGATGCTGAACTTGAAGTCTTAGGATAGGAATGATGATGCAATTGAACTTATCTTTGTATTTTTTTTCAAAGTCAAGATATATGTAAGCTTTCTTTTTGTACTGACTAGCCCATTTTAGGGCTTATGAATAGAAAATGTTTCTATTTTAATACTCTTACTTTACCCATTCTCTTGAACTTGTGTTATTTTATTATGACTTTTATTTGGTCGATATATATAATTCTTTATGTATCAACCTTCAAGCTTTATGTTAGATTGTTCAACCAGGACCAAAGTGAATCTCGACAGGAACTACGAGGGTGTTCGACCAACATCAGCATGAATCTCGACAGGGACCTATGAAAGTGTTCAACCAGGACCAAAGTGGATCTTAGTAGGAAACTACAAATTGTTCAACCAGGATCGATATGGGTATCAATAGGAAACTACGAGTTGTTCAACCAGGACCGATAAGGGTATTGGTAGGGAACTACAAATTGTAACTTGATGTTTTGCAACCTTTAGAAATAAGCGAATATAACATACATATAAATTAGAACCCCTTTTTTATTAATAGAGTGTCTCGTTAAAACCTTCTCGGCCAAAACCCTTTTAGAGAAAAAAGACCGAGAAAGGAAATAGTACACTCCAGCTTGTAAGCACATTGTCGCCATCTTCCACTATTCGGAATGGTCTTTCCCAATTGATAGAGAATTTGCCTTCACATTTCCTAGCATTGCTAGCCATGCACCATACTAAATTGCCTTTCAAAATCAACTTTAGCTTAGAATTATATTTTCTAACTTCTCTATGCTTGGTGGTTGCTTCCTGAATTTGTGCTTTCTCCCATTTTTCAGTAAGTAAATCTAGGTCAATATGAAGGCAATATTTGTTGCTACTTTCATCATATCGTTATCACCAAGAAGATAGCTCTTCTATCTTCATTGGAATCATGACATCAGTACCATACACTAAGCTGAAGGATTTTTCTTTGGTAGAGGACTAAGGAGTGCACCTGTACCCCACAACACCTTTAAAATATCTTTCAACTACCTTCCCTTGGTCGAGTCCAACCGTTTCTTCAGTTCCACCTAAATGATTTTCTTAGTCGCCTTAGCTTGGCCATTTCAATGGAGGTGTTCAACAAAGCTTGTAACATGCTTTATGTTGAGGTTGGTGTAGAACTTGGCTAAGATTTTGCCTATCACTACAAGAAAAAAGTGATATTACTTCCTGCAAAAGTCCGTAAGCAACACTGATTTACTACAAATTACCTACAGACAATGATTTGTAGATAAATAAGTCATACCTAACTTACTTATGGATATATCCATAAGCAATTACCTACAAATGTAATCTATAGCTAACACGACAACTTATGTTAGTTTTGAGGTGACCCTATTTGTGAGGAAGAAGATGAGTAAGGGAGGAAGAGGAAGAGTGGAAAACAAGGTCAGAGAGGCAAGGATGTGTCCAGGAGATTATGTCAAATTGCAAACTCGAAACTAATAGATGAGAGCAGAAAAAGGGAGAAAGTCAAAGTAAGATATTTTTAATGCATCCATATGTAAAATTCGTATACAAGATAACTTTATAATTTACCTAAAGTATCATACATATAGATTATTTTATTATAGTTAAAAATATTTTTTTTTTCAAAAACTGTATGTAACATCCGTAGATAATATTCAATTTACCTACGAAATATATTTATTAGGTAATATTTGTATGTAATCTTTAATTTATCTACAGGTTAGAATTAGGAAGTAATATTCGTATGTAATGTTCAATTTACCTACGGATTTATATACGCATGTAATAATTAGTAGGCAAATCATGATTTTCTTGTATATGAATTAGAGCTGTCAAAATGGATCGTCCGGCTTGGCCTAACCCGACCCACCACGGGTTGGTTACCCGACCCACCACGGGTTGGTTACTTAGTGGGCCAACCCAACCCAGCTCACTTATTAGCGAGCCAAAAAAATTTGAATCGGATCCGGCCCACCACGGGTTGGTGGGTCAAACGGGTTGACTCACTAGCCCACTTAATTAAAAAAATATAATTTTTTTTCTTCTGTCAAAAATTATATTTCGGATTAAAATTTAAATAAACTTGAATAGAATCTCAATATAATCTCAATATAATCCAAAAACGATGTTAAACTCCAACACAAACCAAAATAAATAAATAAAAGTACAAATTACTATCTAAGATCAAAGCATTCTTGTGACTTACCCAATCTTTTATTGAATGCAATACTTTTTTCAGCAAACTAATTATACTTTTTCCAATAATTATACTTTTATTAGTTGAAGCTAGGTTTCCATTTGTCAACCCACCAATGTGTTTGGTTAAAAAAACAGCCCAACATTGCAAAGTCCAACATAATGTGTGTCACCATGCGAGTTGGTGGCCAACCCAGCCCAACACGGGTTCAACCCGGGTGAGCCGGGTTCTTGGTGGGTCGACTCCAAAATTGATCTGTACTGAAATTTGTAAAAAAATTTCAATCCAACCCGGCCTAAACCCGTGGTGGACCGGGTTGGCCCACGGGTTCTGACCCACTTTGACGGCTCTAATATGAATTGTCTTTTTTTATCGGTTATAATAGTATTTGACACTCCATATTGGCATACTATGTTCTTCCACATGAACTTTTGGACTTGTTAAGTAGTGATGGTGGCTAAGGGTTCTACCTCGATTTACTTGGTGAAGTAGTCAATGTCGACTAGGAGAAATTTAACCTAGCCTTTGCTTGGAGCAAATGAGTCGATGATGTCCATTCCCCACTTGGCAAAGGGCCAAGGGAAGAAAGTGTGATGTAACTTCTCTTGTTTCCCTTGGATCAAGTTGTCATGCTTCTGACATGGTAAGCACTTATTCACATATTCGACATAATCTACCTCTAGGGTCAGTCAAAACTAACATGATCGTAGTGTGTGGGCTGCCATGGTTCTTGCCCCTGAATGGTATCCACAAATGCCCTCATGCAACTCTTGCACAATGTAATTGGCAAGGTTCGAGGTAATGCACTTTAGTAGTGGCCAATTGTATCCCCTCCTAACAACTTGCCATCAAGTATAGTGTACCTAGTCGCCTTTCTCACCCATCTTCTCTCCTAGCCCTCAATTATTTCTCCTTCCTTAAGATGTTTTATGATGGACGCCATCCATTTTTCCTCCGCTTCTACCGACATACATTCGATCATTGTCTTTGTTGAGGGTGTTGAAAGAACTTACTACAAAAAGGGATTTGTATCACCCTTTCTTCTTCGTACTGGCCAGTTTCGACAATATGATAACTCTCATGTTATCCTCCCTGAGGATGTGCTCCAATTTAAAATCTATAAAAATTTCTAAAATAGCCTTTATCACTTTGGATTCTTCCATCTCTCTGGTCAAGGAGAGTCCAACTATCAAGGTCTCATACTCAACTTGATTATCATAGGTTTTGAAATTGAAATGTAATGATTTCTCCACTAGTACATCATTAGGCCTTATGAATACTATTCCAACACCAACACCTTTATCTATGACCCATGATGCCATACTGGCTAGGTTTGGCTCTTGCAAAATTTTTTGAATAGGGTAGTTAGTCTTCTTACTGTCGTTAACATAAATAAGGCCACCTTTTCTACCACCTGGTAACGAGTTTTAGCATCTTGTAAGCCCTTGCTTACGAAGTATATTGGATGTTGCTCCCCATCATGCTCTTGTACCAAAGCCACACTGATGGCGTCCATTATTGCGGGGATGTACACTAAGAGTGGCTTTGAAGTATCCTATTTCAAAGTATCAAACATGAAAAGTATCACTCTATATCTTCTGTTTTTTTTTTCTTTTATAAACATACAAAAGAAGAACTTTTATACCATCTGAGTTTTCTTACTGTAAATCTTTTGTTTCAAGTTCTTCAAGTAAGCATCATTGTTGTTGTATGAGAAACTAAATTCCATGACCATGATTTGTAGTATTGAGTTAAGCAATTAAAAAGAAACAAAAAAGAGCAAAGAAGAGTTAAAAAAGAAAAGTTTCGTTTCGAGGATCACAAAAAATGTACACATGAGAGCCAGGAGATCTGATTTATATAACAAAAAAAACTAAAATGGACGATAAGTGCAATTAATTAAGATGAAAGAAATAGAAAAAAATTGTAAAAATGTAAAACACATTGACTTAATATATTACTTGTTAAGTGAATAATACAAATTTATTTTTAATGCTTTATGCCACATGGTAAAAAATAAAGTGTTAGTAAATTTTTTTAAATTAAACAATTGATTTATCACAAAATCAAATTTATTTATTTTATAACAATTATGTCATTTTTTTCTATTTTGTCACATATTTTCTTTAACTCGTTAAATCATATACTAATCTCAATCATAGTAATATGATTATTATTGATTGAATGAGTTCTTACATTCTAAACAATTAAACAAATATCTTATTTTTAATCGTAGATAGTCTTTACATCCTACGAGAACAATATGTCTAATCAAATAAAACTTATGGTAGGCGTCATTTTCATCATATGAAAATTTATTAAAAAAAAAATAGGGGACCAGATTAAACCCATGTGAAACAAATGAAGCAGCTTTCCAAAAACTATTACGAAAATATATAGATCTTAACATCTAAAGAGGAGCATGTAAAAAATTATTAGACACTCGAAGTGTGAATCATTTAATGATCATCTAAAAAGAAGAGTCTATTGTCTAAAGAGTAGCGTCTAGCAACAACGTCGACACCTAATGACGTTGTCGCTGAACGAATGTAGAAACTTTGGACATATATATCATCTTATAGTGTGTGGAGCCATTGAGCATATAAAATATTTGATAATATCTTTATCGTCTTATGAATGTATATTGTCCGAGAGTGTATATATCATAAAATATTAATTATAAAAAATTAACATATTGATTTTTAAAAAATCCTAATTTCAATCCTATATTCATGTTTTTTTTTTTAAATAGCTGCACTGATTTATAAATTTTAAAGATCTGCCATAATAAGTTGAAAAAAATACACTCAAAATATAAAGAAAAAAGATACATAAAAAAGGGAGGGAGAGAAAAAGGAACGAAAGTCCTTTTTTGAAGAGAAAAGGGAGAACGAAAAGTGGAAAAAAAAAGATGATTAACATTTATTAATAGAAGAAGCACATTATTAGTAAAGTAAAACAAGGATGGGACCAGAGAAAGTGAAGGTCCTCTCTGCAAAGATTGTCCTCAAACTAGAGGACATGCTTTTTTTGTGAACGAGGTCCATATGATTTGCTAGGCCACACGTACTTTATATGCTATTCAATTCATTCATACAATGCATGCTAAAGATATATCTCTTTGGCAGGTTGTGACCATACCCCAAAGCTTACGTGCAACTTCTTGATTATGCCCACCCAATGCTTCCTCATTCATACCATAGTCACAATAAATTAAATTATCATTATTAGTTAATATATGTGGTTGGGTGGTGACTAGTGAATAGTGATGCTTCATATGTAAATTCTTCAATAATACTTTGCATTATTAAGGGAATAAAACTATCATATAGTAGACAATATGGTGGTTACATCCATTACCCACCCATACCATATGTTATTTTCTTCATGTGGTGGGTAAGATCTAACAAATCCATATCAAGTTTTCTTGAATTGAAACATAAAGAGAATTATGAAAATGTTATGCTCATCATATATATGACTAAATTACAATATGTAAGTAAATTTTGTAAAGTTAAATTTACATTTTAAAATAATATTAAGATTTATTGTATTGTTCCAAATAAGATCGTGTTAGGTATTATTATAAATTTTTACATTTAATTATCCTAACTCTTCAAAAATAAAATAAAATAAGAGAATAGGGTAAACCCACGATAAAATAAAATATTTATTGTATTGTTCATTATCAAGTTTCATCTATTTTCATGCTGGTTTCTTAAAGAAAAGTGTTACAATTTTGGTGGTATATAGGATATACAGTCTATATTTATGAAAAAATAAACTATGTAGCCAGATATAGATTTTATTTATAATGTATTATATATGTACATGTAATGTAGATAGTTTTTTTTTTCACTACTAATTGATATCGCTTAGTTTAATTTTGAGCCTTTCATTTCATGTAGGTGAACCTTAAATATCTAATGAGAAACGAAACTAATTCTTTGAAATGATAATATAAGTTTGCAAGAATTAAAACCAACATTATTTGATTGTTTCTTTTAAAAAAATGTATTGAAATATATTTTAATTTAAAATTGGCTTGGTTTTACGGGAAAAAGGGAGGCTTCGTCAGGCCCAATTCACCTTATGTTGGTCTAAATAGTCCAACACCACCCCGGCGTGATATGAAAAATAATTTTAAAAATTTTATTGAGTTTCAAAAAACTTAATTCAAGAAGGAATATTTAACGTAAATCTATAAAAAATATATAAAGAGAATTTTCCTTTCTGTGTCCACAATTTAAAATACCAATTTTACCCCTTATATATAATAATTTATTAAATTTTTAAAAATTGATCGTTACTTTTACAAGTTTTTTATAAAATTAGATGTTTTTGTTTCTTCTCTTCTTTATTCATCAATGGTTATTCTTTTGTCTGTTCTTATATATTTCATTTTATTTTTAATAAATATAATTTTAATTTATATATTAACTTAATAACATTACAATATTATCATCTATTAATATAAAATCACGCATATTTAAAAAATATATACACACATGCGCGATAGTGCTTGTGTTTACGCTAGTTATTCATAAAGGCGTTTAAAAATTATTCTAAACTTAAATTTTAAGAATGTATTGAATTCACATTTTTAATTTAAATTTTTCATAAGAAACAATGACATTCTCATCTTATTTAAATAGGGGGCAACTGTCAAATAATAACTAAAGACTAAATATGATACAATTACTAAAAAATGTAAAAGTGAAAGGAAACTATGGAAGAATAAAGAAAAATGTTTTCAAGAGAGTGTATTTCTAACATTTTTCTAAAAATATTTTCTTTTTTAATGGACTGTCTTTAAGAAACCCAATACAAATAAAATAGTGTGCATTACTAATATCTCTCTAAAAATATTCTATCTACTTTAATAAAGCTGTGATAAGGAAACCCAATTACAAATTCACTTATAAATATAAAGAATCAACTATAATTTAAAAAGTAGAAGCTTATTGTTTAAACTTTCTAAATAGTTGAAGCAACTGAATTTTAATTTTCTGAAATTTTTTGATTTCATATTAGTCAAGAAAAGGAATTTTATTTTATAATTCATTCCATTTCTCTTGGGTATATGTTACACAGAAAATTGTCCTTACACAAACAGAATTTAGATTCTTTGCTAGATTCTTCTATACTTTACCTTCTAAATATACTAACCAACATTGATTTTGATATTTTAAAATATATTAAAAAGATTTTTAAAATATCAACATCAATGTATCTTGAAGCGACAAAATCTAACAACACAAAAAAACTCAGTAAAGATTTAGACTCAATAAGCACCTTTAAAAGCATTGTGCACAAGGGTGAAAGGAACAGAAGAGGCCTATGTTACATGATACAAAAGTATACTATAGCAGTACTAATCATCTTATATATCTTCCCTAAAACAAAAACAAAGCTAAACTAAAGCACTCCAAACAGCTCCATCCCCTTCACCACATTTTGAGTGCACATATTTGATCTTCTCCACTGACTTGCAGATTCCACTGCAGCTCCAGTCAAAGGATGCAACACATATGTTTCCTGCTTCTGCCTTCCACTCACAGTCTGCACAAACCTTTGCTTAGGGATAAAGTCTCATGGGAAGACACCAAAGTGGTGTCACAGATTCTAAGAATTTTCACATGCCGTACCTGGAGGAGTTCCACAGCACATGCTGCGCTCATCTATGTGCTCAACTTCTAGACCAATGAACCATGCACCAAGAGACACATCTTCATTGGCATATTTGTGCAATATTGGCCTGCAATCACAGTTAGAATCACCCTTTAAACTTGGACTCATCCATGAACTACAATAGAAAACCCTTTAACTAACAACAAACATCAAATATCCAACAAACAAGCTTTTTAAATGGCTCTGATACCATCTTAAAAATTGACTTTAAACCTAACTCAACTCTACCAAACCGATTTATAAGACGAGGTTTGCACTTACTTATGTATTGTAAATTTGTTTTATTTCTAGTCGAGTAGAATCTATTGGAAATGTTTCAAGTATATGGTGAATCTAGTGAGTGTCAAAGGTGAAAAATGTTAATCTTAAACACACAACCATGCATAAATGGTCATTTTTTGTTAACCCCTTTTGTATTGTCAATTAAAATGTAGCTTGGTGTTGTATGAAAAAATGTATCCGTACTGGTTAATGGAAATGTAGGTGGCTAGATCACTAGAGATTGCGTATATCTGTCCAGTTGCATGTCGGAAGTATTTGTTACCCTCTTCTCCAAACTTCCAAAACTCAGGTTCGTGATACTTCACATCCCTACAGAAAGAAACAAGATCAAATAACACAAAGCCACAATAAGGAGAATTGAAAAATATAAGTCCAGTGGAATTTACGTTCGTGAAAGAACAGGTCCAGATTTCATACATCCAATATACACCCTGGGTTTTGAACGATGACGAGTAAGGGTTGTTGCAAGTACACCTACATGGCAGCAGTTGTTATATGAAGCTCCGACACGGCCTCTGAATCACGCTTCCCGTTTCGAAAATAGACACGGATTCGTGATGGAAGCGGGCACGATGCGGTGTCAAGAGTATGAAACAATAGCATGGAAACACAAGAAAAATGACAAGAGTATTGAGACAGTATATACCTAAATTGACGTGGACATCATCATCCACTTTGACATAGAAATCAGCATCCCATTTTGCAACTGCAGTAGAAAAGAAAGTTCTTGTCTTTGCAGACAATTCATGATACCCTTCAACATGTTCCTACAAAATGAATAAACAATATCATAATCCTGATAGATCTTCAGGATTTATCTCACAAGAACAGTTCCAATGATATGAGTTACCAGGCGAAGGAAATCTTTGTGCTGAGCTTCTTCTGAATCAATAGCTCGATCAAGAATGCTGTTAGAAGTTGCACTGGGACAACCATGACAAAATCATTCATGTCAGTTCCGTTAAGAGTAACTGTGCCATTTTTAAACATGTATCTATTTTCAATCAGAGTAATAATAAGAACATGCCTATGGTAACTGTGTAATTGAGATAACTTTGTCACATAAAACAGGGAAAAAGCTTTCGGTGCTATCATATGAACAAATAGTATATAAAGGTGTTTCACAGAACAAAGGAAACTTCACATGACTTTACATTTCAAGGAATTATGGATGAAGCCATTAATTCATTTTCTGACCTTAGTTACTTTAGACATTTTTGTAAAGCTCCTCTGATTCACAACATACTTATTTTGATGATAATTTCACCTTACTAGCACAATCAGAATCTTACAAGAAATAACCTGTGACCAATCATGAATCTGATGACAATTCCCTTCTCTTGTTCCAGTTGAAGAAGCTGTTCCCCTGATCAAAAGAAGAAATCAAAACCACAACTTCTCAGAAATAAACAATTTCCACTGAAAACATAAAAGATACCTTGAGGCATCCAAGTCTCTCTAACTGAATCACGCCGTTTCCTGCTACTGAAAGCAGTGTTTATGCCAATCACTAGAAACACCTTCTTCCTCAGAGGGCCTTCAGTGGGGGATCTTGTGGCCAAGGTGTTCGAGATCTCAGATTCTCTGCTACTCCTTGCCATTGCTAGCTCCATCTGAAGGACGGAAATTTGCTTGTCCAGAGATCTGACACCTCTCCAGAAAAACATAAACATCAATCACTCGAAGAACACTTCAATTGCAAATTGCAAATGGAAACAAATCTAACCACAACTAAAAACATGTTCATCTCAGCACTCACTGAATGGCCTCATGGGTTTTGTACACTTCACTCATTACATCCTTATCCTGCAAAGGTTGTTACAAGCGACACATTCAAAACAACCCCACAAACATATAACGTAATGCAAAAAACATCTGCAAATGGAACTGAAGAGATCACTGGGAGTGAACCACAAAAACATGCCTTTTTAGTGGCACAATCCTCTGACACCACTTGCAGTTCTTGGTCGCGTCGATGATTTGACAGATGCACCCCATTAGACTCAGGTGCCTCCCACATCCTGCGAAGTTAACAACGTAGTCGTTGTTCAGTTCAGTCATCAACATGAGAAATAAAAATTTGAACTTGGGAAAACAAAGCGCCAACTCACAGACTCAAGTTTCGAACTTTAGTTTCAGTTTAACAAAATAAAATGAAGTAAACAGGACCCGAGAACAGAGAAGAATCGTATAAAAACTGTGTAAAGAAGAAAGTTAAGGAGATCAAGATATAGTGACCTGGTTGTTATGATCATTCCAAGAATGAAGGAAAATACAGAGAAAACTGGAACCCATTTTGCAGAGATTTTGGCGGAACCACGATTCTTCATATTGATTCTGTGTCTGTGTTTATGTCCGAGAACTACAAATTCAAATACACTTTTTTTTAACAGGGTGATTTTTGGGTATTTATATGAGAATCCATTAAGAAAAAAAAAAAGAGAATAACAATGGTCAACTATTTGAAATTTAAGTGGAGCAAAATGATAGTACTTTATGAATAAATAATGGTTTAAATAATATTTTATGAAAATGTTAGAACTTCAAAAGTTAATTAATGTTTTGTTGGATTGATGAGAGAAGTAGTTGTCAATTTTAAAATAATGTTTTCATTCCTCTCCCACCAATCTATCTATTATTACTATCTTCATTAATCATTCCATGATGGAAAAAATATTTGATTTGTCCGAAATATAAAAACCTATATAGTGTAAAAGTCTAGTAAAACATAGTTTAAATCATAATATTCTCCATTATTTTACATACCTTTATCCAAATTTTGCTTTAACAACGTCAAACCCACATTTTATAATTTTATTTGAAATTCAAATTTTTACAATTTCATTTTTTATTAAATAGATTATAATTATATAAACAAAAATTTAATATTATATTTAAATAAAAAAATACTCATAGTATTATATAAAATTAAATTAATCAGTTCAATTAAATTTAATTTAAGACTATTAGACATAACAAATAATAAATCTAAGAATTATATAAGTAATATGATTTCTGATTTTGTTATACAAAATTTTTTTAATATTCAAAATAGGAAGAGTATGCAGTGATTTCATTTACAAATGTAATATGACAAGTTTTGTCTAGGTTTAAGGTGAATAGTAATTGAGCAAATACGGGTTGTTTTGGTTTAGTTACATTAATTTTTAGAAAAAGTCGGGATAAATATATGAGTAGTTTTATATTTTTTTAGGTTTTAGACTTCTATTTATGTTGAGTTTATGGAGATTATTTATGCTTTGGAGCATAGAGAGCTCCCAGAGGATTTGGTTTGGGAATAATTTTACTTAAGTTTTTCATGATTTCTTATATCAACAAATGGTTTCTTATAGTCTTAGAGAGCGATGACGTCGGTACTTGCATTTTTGTAAACATAAAATTTAAAGTTTCTCATGTTTTTCGTGTTATGTTGATAAGTTAGTCAATTTGACTTTTATTCATAGCAAACCACATAAGGGTTTAAATATTTTACCTTCATGTATTTATTTACATTTTTTAATAATAATTTGTCTATGTTTCGTGAAATGTAGGTTTTGTGTGGCCCTCATGTTTTGTATTCATTTCTTTTTTCTTTTTTCTTTTAAAAAGTCCAAGATACAACAAATAATTGATGGACTTTAGCATGTCAATATAGCTAAGATGTCAAAGTTCATAATGATTAGGGGTGGCAATACAAGTCGACCCTGCTCATGTAGGCCCGTCTCGCAATTAACCTGAAAAAAGCAGGTCATACTGAATGTTATGACTCACCCCACATACCTCTAGGCTCGCGGGCTGCTCCTCATTTTCTAACTCAGATTTTCAAGACTCGGTCAGACCACACAACCTTCATCTTCATCGCATAGTGATAGGTGTTTAGTATTAGTTAAATTGCATATCATTTAGACACTTGCATTAAATCAATGTAAAAATCATTAGACTTGCCCTAATTTGCATATAACTACATATATGGCGATGAGAAATCATAAAAAGTGGAATTTAATACATTCGTGTTGTTTTTCAAGTAAAAAGAAGGAATTTTAGAAATTGGTGCTAAGCCTAAAAGGTTGTAGCTCAGGCAAAAAGATAAACTGAAAAAAGTTGAAATTGAACCTTGTGACTAAACAACAATATTGGTGCTGAGTCACATTTTAAGAAATTTTCACCACAAGAAAACCTCAAACTCTAGATTTAAAGCTAAACATCAAAGAAAAACTTCCATGACAAAAAAATCTCCATTATTGAACACTAAAGTGGTTACCTAGGCTTGAAAGAAAAATCACTCATGAGCAGGAAAGCCTTGTTTTATTTGTTTATTAAACTAATCTTGAATGAATGAGGGTTTGGGTTAAAGGTTTAAAGTCTGGTGTAGGTCTGAACCAAGGAAAAATAAGATATCCTCCACTTAATAAAAAAATGCAATATATACATTATATATATATATATATATATATATATATATAAACTTTTAGCTTTTTTAATTTAATTTTATTAATATTTTTACTTTTATTCTGTGCATTATTATTTATTTCAATAAATACAATTATTTATTGTATTATTTTTGTATTTATTGTATTATTTTATAGCCTTTTTAATACATTATAAATCAAAGTAATAAATATTATATTACATAATAAAATAAATTATTTAAATTTATGAAAAATAAATAAAAATTAGATTTGATTTTATCAATCCATTTAAAGAGAATGAGTTGTATAAATGAAAGAAATATAATAATATAATTTTGTATAAAAATATTAAATTTAATACTTATATATTTATATTTAGGAATTACTTTGTTAAAAAAAAAGAAGGTTAAATTGTTTTATAATTTTTTTTCAGATTTTTGTCGATATCGATTTTGCTCATATTATCACGCAATACAAAGTTATGTGTAAACACCGAAATGGTTTTGTAGATTTCATTTTAGTTTTCTTTTTCCGTTTTAGTTAGTTTAACAATTATAACTTGCAATATAAAAATTTAAGGAAAGGAAAGATACTCAAATTTGGTGTGCTAGTTTATCTTACATGTCCATATTCACTTCTTAATTAACTAGCCAAGTTTCATTAAGCAAGCTAATGCTACAAAGCACAAACATGTATTCTTTTTCCACATGACTTTTGACTAAACAAAGTATTCCTTTAACAAGTCACTCCTAACTTAATTGAAGTATTCTTTCAACTCTCAACCACTGCCAACTGATTGTATCTTAGTATTCTTTCAACAATTCACTTATGTCTCATTCATGTATTCTTTCAACAAGTCACTAATGGTTTAACCCCAAGTATTTTTCGGCTTCTAGTCACTCCTAATCTAATCTATTCAAGTATTACTTCAACAAACCTTTTCAGGATCAACTAATTATTCTTTTGCAAGCCACTAATGACTTATGCAAATACATAGTTTGACTGATCAACAAATCACAATTTTAGCTCACTAGAAAGAGTAACATTTTTCGAGTATACAATAGTTAGACTCTCTAAACTAGTTTACTATGAACACAACAATGTTCATTTTTCATCTTTTCTCATAGTCTCTAAAATTTTTAATTTGGCAATTCATTTTCTCACTCTCTCCCTCTCTCTTTATACCGCTTGTGTGAGGAAAAGGACAAGGGTTTAAAAATGTTGTTTAAGTGTCCAGGGTTTATAGATGGTGTTTTATTGTCCCTCCTTATTATGTATGTGTCAAGCTCTCTTTCAATTTCAATTTCAGTTTCAAGCTTTCTTTCAATTTCAATTTCAAGCTCTCTTTCAATTTTTTAATTGATGTTCACTTTGTCTTTTTCTCATGCTACTTAATTCTTTTCCTAAATCTCAATGCTCTCTTTCAATTTTAGAATTTATTTTCACTTCCCTCTTTCTCATGTCTTGGTTCACTTCTTTTCCTAACCCCTAGTGTGTTTTTTATTGCTCTAAACAAATTAAAATTGGTGGTGGAGTGGTGATCAGGGACAAGGGATTTAGACTTTGTTTCATGCTTTTCACATTCGATTGGTTTTATAATCATTGTTGTTATAATTTTTCATTTGTTTCAGGATTTATGTACATTTTGAAAAAAAAAAGACACAACAAGTGAAATTAATGGGTTTTGAAACCTGGAAAGGAAATCTCTAAAAACTAATTCTTAACATCACGTGCATTCCAAACCACCAGAAGTACAAGGGCTTTCAAAATTCGCCAAAACTAACGGGGTTATTAAAACTACAATGAAGTAACCAAGTTTACTCAAACCTTCGATAAGTAATTGGGGGTTGCAAAAATTGCAGCCAAATTTTTTTATTCCAAAATTTAATAAAAACTTTCAATAATTCGTTTATGGCGTTAATTTTATATGGGAAATGATAGACCCAATAACACTTTAACATGAGTTAGAATCCTAGAAACATTAAATATAATTCAGCTAAATACAATTTTTATTACAATAAAATAAATAAGGAAGAAACAAGGAAATGTTGGGTTGATGAAAATAATATGTCTTCAAAAGTCCCACGTTGCCTATGATAAGTTAAGGAGTGAATGTTAGTGACTATATAATAAAACACAGTTTATGCTTATATTTGACTTCTCTTACTCTCTTTTGTAGTTGAGTGTTGTGAGATTTGAGTTTAATTCTTGTTTTGGAGAGATTGAGTATACTTGGGGTCAAAGGGCTTGGAAAGGTAGTCTATGTGTTGTACAAATTTTCATATAGTGTTATTCTCTAGTGATCGTGGTTTTTCTCCGATTTTGGGTTTTCCATGTTATATTATTGTGTTCCATGTTTTTATCTTATTTATCTATTAATATAAGGTGATTCTTGGGGGTAAAAAGGGTAATGTTCTTAATTGAATATGTGTTTTTTTCCCAACAAGTTGTATCAGAGCTATGGTTCGGTAGGATTTTTTCTCAGTATGCTTTGTGGTTGAAACTTAGTTTGATCTTCCACATCAGAAAAGATTAATTCCTTGTTATAGAATCATCATTGTTTGTTGAAGTTGCAATGAGAAATTTGATGAAAGGATCATTGTCAGCGTCATGTTGGCATGGTAAATCTACAACTAGGTTTGTGGCAGTGCAAGGATTGTGAGTCACGTTGATCTATAGTGGAGCTCACGTGTGGTGAAATGCTCCTGGATCTGCAGAGGAGGTCGTTGTTGGTGCTCATGTGGCTCGCTTGCAAATTTGAGCTTGCATGGAGTATGCTTGCAATTCCAATGATGCTTTGTAGTGGACAATGATGCGACAGTGAACAAAATTGTTCTAATGTGCATGGGCTGTGGCGTGATGGTTTGTAGTGTCCTACGGTGGTTGTGCGGAGAAGATGACGATTGGCTATGTGTATTTTAGATATGCTTGAGGAAGATGATGACGTGGTAGATCTTGGTTAGTCAAATATGTGAGTGGAGGATTATGGAATTGACATCTATTGATTGGTCAAATTTGAAAGTAGAGGACCGTGACACGTGGTGACATCTGGTTGGATAGATTGTGAGTTGTAGGATGAATTTTTCTAGTGTTAATTTTATTCATGGGCATTGGCTAATATTTGTGCAAGGTGTGTGGTGATTATACACGAGCATTGGTTAACATTGATGTAGTGTGCATGAAAATTCTTGGGATGGTTTAAGTGGAAATTCTTGGGATGGTTTGATTAAAGTGGAGATTCTCAGGATGAGTTGATTCCAAGTTATACTTTCTATGGTGGAGTATGATTGCTCGTATAGTGTTAGGTTTATATATATATATATATATATATATATATATATATATATATATATATATATATATATATATATATATATATATCATATGAGGGTTATAGTCATTGAGAGATTATGGTTCTATATATTTGTCATCGGTCTTACATATTTAAGGCATTTGACACCACTTTTACCCAAAACCTTAAGGCAATGGTGTTATGAACCTTTATTCTTATATAGTGTTTAACTTTGTTTATTATATTCAATGTGGGACTTTCGGCTCACACTTGAACTATTCCCAACAATTTCCCCTCAATGGTGAGTCCTTTGTTTTTCTTTTTTATATGGTATATTTTCCCTCAAGTGTATGGTGACCCCTTTTGTTATGGTTATGTAGTGAGTCACTCCGGTGATCCATTTTGTGTTATGGTTATGCGGTTAGTCACTCTGAACTATCGACTCTAATACTACTGATGGGTTATTTTTTTATCATATGGTTTGGTTATAGTTATTGAGAAATTGTGATTCTATATATTTGACATTGGTCTTACACATATAAGCCATTTGACACCACTTTTACCTCAAAATCTTAAGGTAATGGTGTTATGGGTATTTATTCTTATATAGTGTTTAACTTTGTCTATTCTATCAAATGTGAGACTTTTGACTCACACTTGGACTATTACCAACATATAGGCAATGAAGATGTGTTTTTTTTTAATTAGGGTGGAGAATGTTGGTTTGACTCCATGTAGAAATTCTGGAGATGATTTGTTTCCAAGTGATACTCTTTATGGTGGAGTGTGATTACTGGTATAGGCAATGAAGATGTGTTTATTTTAATCCGAGTGGAGAATGTTGGGCTAATGAAAAAAATACGTCTTGAAAAGTACCACATCGCCTAAGATAAGTTAGGGAGTGAGTGTTAGTGACTATATAATAAATTCTAAAGTCTATAGTGTTTCTTGCCTCAATCAAACACACTTTAAGCTTGCATTTGACTTTTCTTACTCTTTTGTAGTATAGTGTTGTGAGGTTTAAGGTTAATTCTTGTTTTGGAGAGTCTGGGTGGACTTGGAGTCAAAAGGCATGGGAAGGTAGTCTATGTGTTATACAAATTTTCACATATTGTTATCTGGTGATCATGATTTTTCTCTTATTTTGGGGTTTCTACGTTGTATTCTTGTGTTCTTGTTTTTATCTTATTTATATGTTAATAAGGTAATTCTTGGAATAAAGACGCTAATATTCTTAGTTGAAGATGCGTTTTTTTCCCAACCGAGTATACAATGATATATAACATTACTAATTTTTTAATAATATTAATTTATTTCAAAAGTTAACATTTACATTTTTTTAAATCAAAATTATTTTATTTTTATTCTACTTCTTGGTTCTTTTATTTCTTTTTCTCAACTACTTAATTTTTCCTTCTATATTTGCTTTATCTGAAAAAACAGACTAAACAAGAAGTGAAATCTATAAAAAGATATAATGTTGAATAAATTGTATATAAAATATGATGCAGAATGTGAGTTGTCAATCTTTCTTAAATTCTTTACACCATTAGCTAGTCTTTAAAAACTATAAACTTTTTATTTATTTATTTTTCATAAATTATTTTGTCTGTGGTTTTTTTTTATTTGTCATAAATTAGTTTCCCAGAGGTATTTTATTTGAAAAAGAAAAGAAAAGAAAGTTTTTTAAAAATTAAAAAGTGCACTATATTAGTTTAACGGATTTTTTTTTTCTTAAATAAACCTTTTTTTTAAATTGTAAACTTGTATCAGTGTCATTTATTATAATAAACTTCTTTATTATTCATGTTAGAATTCGATCATCAGAAGTCGAATTTTCAACATGAAATAGTGCTACCAGTATTGAAAAATCAGCTAAAATTTAGTTTTTGAGGAATCAAATTTTCAAGTGTAAATAGTTTCACTAAAAATCGAAAACACACTCATTAGAAAATCGAATTCTCAAATGTTGAAAATTATCTGAAAATTCAATCAATGGAAACAGAATTAGTTTTCCTTCTTTTTTTTTTTTTTGCAAAAGGAGATAAAAATAATTTAAAAAAATCAACCCAAATTCTACCTTTCAAAAACTGAATTCTAACTAATTTTTCATACCCATGATATTATTTCACGTTGTGAATTCAATTTTCTGAAAACTGAATTTTTAAAATAATTAATTGATAAGTTTATTGGATAAATAATGTTGCTACAAGAATATTCTATTTTGAAATGAATTTATTGGGGAAAAGTAATCTAGTTTAAGTAGCATTTGTTTTGGTGAATAGGAGTTGATTAGAGAAATGGTTGAAATTGTTAGGTAAAGTTGAGATGCGACTTTAACTAAGAAGATTTGGTGTCGTCAATCACGCCTTCACTATGGTCTCATATTCAACCAAAAGAAGTTTCCTCTTGGAAAGTAAACGAACCTTTATTGTTCATCATGCATTGTTTCAACTTAGGTATAATTGCGTGTCAACTTTAATTAAGTAAATGTTATCACCTAAATGTGTACTTTGTTTGAATAATCAATAGGAAAAAAATAACATTTTCTTACAAAGGGTTGAATTACTTTAGAAATAAGTTTTGGTAGGTACTATCCTAGCATCGAATAGAAAAATTCTTTAACACTCAGGTAATTTGGATAACTTAAAGATATGAAAAATAAATTATTATTTTTAATATAATTTATTTCATATATTAAAAGTGACATCTTCCTAATTCAAACCATGCAGGTACAAACAAATGATGAAGGATTTGTTCATGGCTTTGTGCAAATAAAACGAGTCACAGGAAATTGGGTTTTCTTTGCTGTCGGGTTGCATCGTCTTCCTTAATTAAAGTTAAATTATATTTTTAGTTTATTTATTTATTTTTGTTAGATTTAATTTAAATAATAATATTAATATTAATAATAATAATAACAATAATAATAATAATTATTATTATTATTGTAATTACTCAACTTAATAGATGGTGCTAAATAATGTGGTCTAATAAGGCCTAATTACCCAGCTTATCAAAGATCTTAATTCTCTTATTGACTTGAGTGTCAGAAAGTCTTTTGTAGTGAATCTTCCCATTTGGAGCAACAAGGGATTTGATTCCAATCATCATGAGCATTCAAGTTTCCACTTGGATTTTGCCACCTATACAAAGGTCCAGGCTCCCAATTATGGTAAGAACATTTGGTGCCCACCATGGGACCCAGGTAAAACATTTTCATGCCTCCACAATTTATATTATCTCTACGTGAAACCATAAAAATTCGAAATCGTCTCATTCATACTACCATGAGCGTTTATGGTAAAAATTTTACAATTTCCTTAAAGAAAATGTTATCTTGGCATTCCTCTTCTCCACATGTGATTATGATATAATAGTTTATTGAACATTGGTGGAAAAATAATTTTTCCTTGTACTTTAACAACATCTATCATAAATGCTACAAATAAAAGTGAGTCCAGGTAAAACTTTATCCTATCTCCACATTTTATATGTTCTTCACTCGTAGCCATGATCATTTTGGTGTTCAAAACTCATATAACAATATATTAGCATTTAAATTATAATTTTGGACACGTTGTGATGATGTTGCTTTTAAGATTATTTGGTTTCTTATTAGAAGAGGGCCAAAGGCTTTTAATCTACATAGAAACATCACTTATTTTATTAATATCTTTCACAAGCCCTTAGAAATTAAGGAGTCTAAGAAATGCCTTATTACGAAAAAAAAGAGAGAATGCAATATGATAGAACTTTATGCAACACATGCCACAGTAACACGTGCAATGCAACCACTTTCCACATTTTGTTATTTTGCTTTCATATGTTATCATTGATGTGGAAGAATTTTATGGTTAAATTAGTTGCCTTTTTTAAATAAATTGCTTTTTGTTATGTAAAAGCACAAATACTATTTTATATGGGTTTTTTGTTGTAGGATTTGGCCCCCGAGGACAAATCCCGACTTGCATATTTTCCAAACAGTGGAAGGGTTACCAAGCTTAATAATGCCACATATGTTGCATCGCATTATGTCTAGCAGAATGGATCATTGCAAGGGTCTCGGGTTACATCAAACTGTGACCAAGGAGGAAATTAAAATCGCTTTCAAGAAACTACTATTTCAATTCTATCTGGAAAAACAACCCCTCAAAACTTACAACATGTGTACAGAGATTGCTTCGTGCATGTTTCGAAATCTGGGACCATCAGGTCATCCTTCAAAACTCCTTGTGATCGCCACACCTACTAGCAATTCCAAGATTAATTGTGCAACAACTCTATATCTAGTGATGAAATACAAGCCTACAAAATCGCAACCGATGATTTGAGTGTTGTAAAATTCATAGCGAAGAACATTAGGTTCGAGAACGTGTAAAAAAGCATCAAACTATGGCTTACACAAACTCAGATGGAAAGTCATTCGAGAACTATCTTAAAGGAACAATCTTAGATGGAAAGTCAATCGAGAACTATCTCAAAGGCACAAGCTCGGATGGAAAGTCATTTGAGAACTATCTCAAAGGCACAAACTCAAATGGAAAGTCATTCGAAAACCATCTAAAAGTCACAAGCTCGAATGGAAAGTCTTTTCCTTTGCTTCCCCCTCCCTTGGACTTTTGAAGGTGATGTCTTCTTGCGAGTAGTTATTTAAGGGGGGTGAATTATCAGTCCTTTCATAGTCAAAGTTGATGTCCTTTATCCCTACTTGTCAGTCATCAATATTTTGTTCCTCGTGCTTTAAAAAACATTTTTTGTGCCCATTTTCTCAGCATGATGTGTCATCCCTCCTACAAGAAAATAAACCTATTTAGATTGGCCAAAATTTACTTCATAATCAACTTCAAATAATATACTCACCAATCATGTCACTAGGGGTCGGGGAGACAAGTATATCTTATTAAGTTCTCTAGTAAGCAAACGACATGGAAATTGCTCCACAATACCTAATATCTTTTTATCCTCATCGGTCATGTTATCCTTCAACCAATCCTAATACCTAGTTGGGTTACTTGTCCAATATAAAGGGAACTTAGGGTTGTCATTCTTTTCATAAAGGTTTAATTATGCCTTTGGTCCTTATTTTCGTAGCAAAATCTCAATTTGGTCCCTCTATTTTTTTATCTCAATTTGGTCCCTTCCGTTAGTGGTACAGTAACACCGTTAAAGGAGGTGTCACGTGTCAGTTCTTGGATTTTTTAACTTTTTTATTATTATTATTTTTTATTTTTTTGAATTTTTTTTAAAAAAATAAAAAAATTTGCCACGTGTCAAGTTGTTGTCGTGCCACATGACAATAATAGAGTGATGTGGCAGTGACAAGGCCATGTGTCACTTATATGCTAGGTGTCATTTTCACATTCTCAATTTAGTCCATTTATTTTAATTTTTGTTTCAATTTAGTCTCAATTTTTGTAAAAAATGAGCAATTTTGTCGCTCTCCAAATTGAAATCAAATTTAATTTTTATATAAATGTACGCAAATATTTCTATCAAAATTGATATTTAAAGTAAATATTTTTAACAAAATTAAGTTTATTTAATTTATATTTTACATTGAATTTTATTTAAAATTGTTTTAAAATTGTTAATAGAAAAAAAAAATTCATAAATTATATTGATAGTTTATTACATCGTATTTTAATATTGTTTTTTTATTTGAATTTATATTTCAAATAATTGTATATTTTTAAAATGTCTAAAGTTCAATAATTTCTATACAAATATTTAAATTGGTGTAAAAATAAGAATTATAAAAATTGTAAAAATAATTTTAACTATTTGATGTAACAATCAAAAACATATAAATTTAAAATTTGAAATACAAATTTAAATAAACTTAGTTATGTTATAAATATATAAGAAAAATTCAATTTGAATAAAAATATAAAATTTAATAAAAATATTTGTATAACATTTATATCAAAATTAATTTTTGTTTCAATTTAGAGAGGGACGAACTTGCACTATTTTTACAAAAATTGGGACCAAATTGGGACAAAAATTAAAATATAAGGACCAAATTGAGAATGAGGAGATGACATCTAGCATAATACTAACACGTGGCATTATCACTGCCACACCACTCCTTCACTACTACGTGGCACGATGACAACTTGACATGTGGCAAACTTGTTATCTTTTAAAAAAAATCAAATAAAAAAATCAAAAGAAATTAACAAAAATCAAAAAAATAAAAAATCCAGGAACTGACACGTGGCACCTCATTTAATGTTGTTACTGTACTACTAACGAAAATAACTAAATTGAGATCAAATTTCCCAAAACAGGGACCAAATTGAGATAAAAATAAATAGAGGGACGAAATTGAGATTTCGTTATGAAAATAGTGACCAAAGACATAATTAAACCTTTCATAAAAATGAGAACACCCCTTCTTAGTCACCACTACCCTAAAGAAATTGTTCTTAAACTTTTTGAAAGATTGGTAATAAGAACCTAATAGACTTGTCTTCGTCTGACTAACTAGGGAAAACTAGGTAACTAGATGTTGAGGATGGGTATTATAGAAGTATTAAAAAGTTAAGGTGTATGATCTAATCCTAAAGATTTACAAATAGGTTAGAATGCATGAAGGCAACCTCAATTGTTTGAATGCAGTTGGGTAGGTGCCACGTTCAAAATTTGTAGCACACCCACTTAGACTCTGCCACCTCATTGGCCGACTCTTCCTTTGTTTCTCTAAACACCTCCCTACTTATAGGGAAAACCCTCGGAAGGACCACATGATGACTTGTTATTGCTCAATTATGGATTATCCCTAACAAATAAATTGAAAATACTAGAAGACATATGTGATGCTAGTCGCTATTACACCACCAAGAATTCTTGAAACAAATATTGGTGATAGAAGCAAAAATGCTATAGCTGATCAAATGAGACAAATGCATCACCTATTTATAGATTTTCTTCCTCACTCTTCATCTCCTACCTCTTCAATCTTAATCATTGCATCCTTTTAGATCCAATGGCCAGGGGTCACAATTGTTGGATTCTTTTAGAAACATGTGATGTGTCTTGTATGTGTTTATGTTCATGAAATAACATGAAACATGTGATAGCTTGTTGGTTGTGCATATACTTGGTAATTGGTTGGTTGAGAGTTCAAACATTGGTTAGCACTAAATAGTTCTTATTTTCATGTGGTATTATTTTTGCTAAGGTATGGAGAACTTAGAAAACCTTAGCTGATTTCAGGGAAGCCAGAGAGGTAGAAACAATGCAATTACATGGACATAAACTTCCAAGTAATGACATTTTATGACCATTAATCCTTATCTTTGTTTTTTTTATTATTTTTATTATTTTTAGGGCTGAAATAGTAGAGAAAGGGGTGAACTAGTGAGAGGAAAGAGTAGAAAATTTGTGTGGTTGAGTAGGGAGAGTTGTGTGAGCATAAGGTCTGATCTAAGGAGAGGATAGAGGGTTGTTTTGGTGGTAGAGGCAAGGTTGAATGAAAGTCATGCAAAGAGGAACACTAAGAGTGCTTTTGGTACCGGGAAATCTAGGTAAGGGAAGTTGTACCTTATGTTTTCATTTAATTTACTTGTTTCATGGTATGTTGGAGCTTGATTGCATGATTCTTTTTCATTTCACACTATTTCTCAAAGTTTCTGAGTTTCTGCTCAGAAATTGCCGATAATGAAGGCTCGTCAGGCGACTCACGTTGATTAAACCCAATTTCTAGGTTCTACCAAGAACCTTTTGGCGGCAATGAATGTCTGCCATGCAACACACATTGATTAAACCCAATTTCTAGGTTCTGTCAAGAACCTCCTGGCTAATGGTATCTACTTTGTTGGATTATGTGGAAAATTTTGAATGTCACTATGGTGACTGAAATTGAATAAATTGTATTATGAGTTATTATTAGGGTTCATAAGGGATTGAGGATGACTTAAATTGTGTGAAAATGTGTGATATTATATGAAATTTAGTTAAATTGACTATGTGTTGAGTTTGGAAGCATGTTGGACTGCTTAGTATGTGAAATGGGATGGAGGGAAATGATCTTTGGGGTTTTGGGGCTCGTGCAGGTGCAAGAAAAATCTTGGATATGCCTAGGATTTTATGCACTGCCTAGAGGTACTTGACCTGTCGCCATGCGACAATCCAATGCAAATGTGAGCTTTGAATTTTGACTATGTTGGCTGCGAGTGGGGTTTCTTGTGGGGTTTTCTGGACTTATGTTTGTGATAGTGGTATAATTTGAACAGTGGATATTTGTGAATGGTCTAATGCATGGAATAAAATGATATGTTTATACTATTCTTGATTGGACATGAAATATTGGAATAGAGAAATTAATAGGTTCTATTCGAGTAAAATGGAAGTTGTATGAGTGGCAGTTAGTATCCCATCGCTGTCTTTGGAAAATTCTTTATGTGCAATGTGTATTGTTTGTATAAACCAAGTATGGCATGGTTTAAATTGGTGGATAATTGGGAAAACGACTATGATTGATTCATAGGATATGTGAAGTGCTACATTATGTCACCTTGGTGTATAGAATTTGGTTATTAAGTCGTCTTAGGGTTTCAGTTTTATAATTGCTAAAAGCATGCATTATTCTAAGTTGAATTTGAATGTTGCCATGACTTTAAATTGTGGAGTATATATGAATTTATAAAGGGATGGATGTATATGAGGTATGATTGTGTAAATCTATGACATGTTGGATGATATTAACGTGTAATGGGTAATTGTTGAGTGTTGTGATGATTGGAGTGTGATTGATGTGGTTTTGTAGTATCTAAACTAGTGTAATTCCTAGTACTGGTATAACACCTAACGGTGTGGATTGGACCGCCAAGTGATAGCTATCAATAAGGGTCAGCATATGGTGCCGAACGGTGGGTTAATACCGCCAGGTGGTCTACACTGCAATTTCGCCTGGCATGGCGGTGCTAAGGCTACGCTAGGTGATAATGTAATGGCAAGGTGCATTTGTGGTGTGTTTTGCATGGGTTGTTGTCAGGGCTTTGGTATGGGATATGCTCGAATGAATTGCGAGCGGGGAGGTTCATAATGGAGTTGGAAATGCGTGATTAATACGGACGAGAAGGTTTGTATTGGATGTACTCTTGTGTGGGGATACGAGCAGAGAGGTTCGTATGTTCTGTGCTCACACTTGAGGCTATTATGAGTGGAGGGTTCATAACAGGTGGTATTCACGAGTGTTGAACTATGAGCGGGGAGGTTTGTAGAGTCGGATTACGAGCGATGAGGTTCGTAAAGTTGGACCATGAGCGAGCAGGTTCGTAAAGTTGGATCACGAGCGGGCAGGTTCGTGGAAGCATATGAAATCCCTAAGACCATGAGTGAGAATGTGCTAATTTCATATAGGTTATGAGACTGGGGTTGTCTATGTACCTTCTAGTGTAAAGGTCTTGACAAAATGATAAACTGTCTAAATTATTTTGGGTGACAGTTTATACTTTTATTTATGCATGCTTATTTGTTTCAAGCTCACCCTTTTTATTTGTGTTTGACGATGATCGTGTGACTTGACATACATGAGCATATGTGATTCCAGGTGAGGATGACGATGGATAGGGACAGAGTGAGTGATAGTTGTTGGGCTTTATTTAAGGAACTTGTTTTGAATAAACTTTGTAATTTTTCTTTTAAGTTGTTTTCTTAGATTTCGAGCTTGTAATAAGTTGTCATGAAATATATTTCTTAATTACCACCATTGAGGATTTTGAATTTCCCGCATTTTTGGGAATAATATTATTATTTGAATTTATTTTAAATTATAATTTGTTTTATTAAATAAATATCCACCTAAGATATTACAAACCAAACGAAGACTAACATCAAGACAATTAGACTGAAGGTCGAAGGTTAACACTATGACGACATTCTATAAGAATTCAGCATTTGACATGTTAAGTATGGGGGGCTAGTTTATTGTACATGACCGAATACACCTTGCCCATGTCAGTATATACCTTATGTTTGTTCAAATACATCTTGGCCATTTGAACCAGCATGTATTTGGCCCAAATGTATATAGCCAAACCGCTGATATTGGAAAATCACGATTAAGTTAAAGAAGAAAATGTTAAAGAAAAGTTAACTAGGTAATTATGACACGTGACCTAGGCCCATCCACATAAGGACCCATAAATAATAGTATAAATAACACATTCTACGAGGTACATCTCATTAATTATTGTTATTATCTTCTAACGCACTTGGCTGACTTGAGGGTCGAAGTATCTTCTGAAGACATAACCCTTATTCGACTTGGAGAGGACGAGTACCCTTGAGAGGATGAGTACCCCTGAGGTTAGAGCTTGGAGTTGAAGTCTTTGCATAATATATTTGGCTTTGTAAGAACAATTTTAAATTACCAAGGTACATCTAACTTATTAGGTAGTACAACATTTATCATTTTTACTCTTCTCTATAGTTATTTGATCTTTATCCATTTGTTATTTGATACTCTTATTTGATATTTATAATTAGGCTTAATTATCTATGGAATTAAGACCACGTGGGGACCAAACGAGTAATTAATCTTTATGATTATAATTTCTTTCTTAATACTTGATATTATAGAAAAAAAATTTATATTGAATATTTGATAATATTATTATATTTTTATTATGATTTTTATTTTTTTATAAAAATACTATTTAGTTAATATTTTGAATAGGATAATGACGGGTACAAGTATACCCATTTAAATGAGATAAATGAGACAAAAATTTAATATTTCTTGTGTATAGAAATGGAAATGTAAATAAATTTTTACAAATATAGGAATGTGATAGTTCTTGGTGCATGAACTACAATAGAAGTAATTTTAATCTTCTAAAAAGACCCGACTGACAACCTTTCAAACATGATTACTTCATATAATTATGGGTAAAATTGGGCTTATGTATTGTTGTAAGACATGGTTAAGCCTCACCTCAAAATAATAAATTAATAGTTGGTTATGTTCCATGTTGGGTTCGCTACGCACAAAATTTTAACCCGATGCTTAAGGGCCGGGATTTCAAATACAAACCGAAATGTCAAAATCCCGAATGGGTAGCTAGGAGCCCAAGCACACACTACTAACTAATTGCTTTCTGCACTTCGGCAGCTGCTTTCCGCACTTCGTACTTCCATGGAATACAGTGAAAGACAAAAAATATTTCTTTATTAAAATATAAAAATTAAGAATAACAAAATGGTTCCTCACCTTTAACAATTTATACTTTTATTAATGAAAATACTATGTGTTAATTTTTTTATAATAATAAAAATATAATAAAATTATTGTTGTTATTATTATGATTATTAAATTAAATATAAATAATTTTTAAAATTTTATTGTAAAATATTTTTATTTATTTTGTAGTTATTTTAATAATTAAAAAAGTTGTTAACTTTAAAAAAATGGTTAACAAATGTGGATGAAAAATATTTTTATTTAAAGAATTAAATTTAAAGAGTAAAATTGATAAAAAATATTTTAAATTAACCAAAATTATTTAAAAAATAAAATTAGAAAACAAATATAGATAAAAAAGAGAATTTATTTATATATAGGTATAGATTATATTATTTATAGAATATAAATATATAATAATATTTTTACTTAAATTATTAATAATTATAAATTAAGTTTAATTATTAATTATACTATACAAAGATAAAATTTATTTTGATTTATATGATTAGAAAATAATGTTAATTATTTAAAAACTCTTTTTTCGATGAAATGTGCTTCTCAAAATACATAAATATAAATACATTTTAAAAATATAAAAAAAAAACAGACTAGCCAAAACACGCTAAATTTCAACCTCTTTAACTATTGGGTGAGCACATTTCAGAATAAAAAAATTACTTATAAATTATAAAATATGTTATATATAATTTTTTTTTCAAATTGTACCATCATGTTAACAATTTGGGTTATATATATATATATATATATATAATAAATAATATATATGATAGATAATTAAATATATTAGGATTGTTTATCTTATTAGTCAATTTATTAAAGTGATATGATTAATTATATATATGGATAAGAGTATATATACATTTATCATGAAAATATTAATTATGTAAATATCCATGATATTCTAATTTGATGAATGAGACAAATTAGGAATATCATCTTTAGAAAATAGTAATCGAGGTTACATATAGGGGTTCCCCATCTGAGAGCACGTTAAAAAAAATTATTATGTTCCTTTCTCTTCCTCCCCATTAGAAGAGGAAATCTAGAGAGAAACTTAGGATGCTGGAAGATCAGATACAACTAATATCGTTCGCAATAATGGTCAATCCAGATATGTTTATGCTTTCGGTTCTTTAGGGTGTGAGAATTATTTAATTAACATAGGTTTATTACTCTTTATCTTAAACGACCATTGGTTTTAATTGCATTTTGGGAGATGATACATTGACTAAGTTTTTTTTTTTTTGACAAACTTTGTCCAATAACCATATTTGATAAAAAAACCCTAAAATTTTATTATTTTATTATCTTAACTTCCATTAAAAAATAAAAAATTTACTCTATTCGATAACTTTCTCAACTTTGTCAATCAAATCTTTGTCAAAAAATTATTTTCCATTTCATGAACCCTAATTATGTGTTATTGGTGCATTCTAATTAAAAATTTATGAACCCTAATTTGGATTAAATCCCAATTTCAGGACTGCAAAACCTTAATAATAGGAATCCAGCTTTCCTTTTCATTCTCGTTCTCCCATTCATGGCACCATGGTGGTTTGAGAGGCGAGGCTCCTTCCTCCTCTAACAAGGCGAGTTTGCTACTAGGTGGTTCGTTGTTCTGTCATAGTTTCAGGTACAGTGGAGGCACGGTTCCTTCTTCCCAAGGGGGTTTATTGTTGCAACGGTGATGGGGGCGTGTTAGGTAGTTTAAAGCTTTTACCGTTTTAAATAAATCTCCTATTTTATAGGGAGAAAGAGTCTTTTTTAGTTGCAGGGTTTTCTCCTAGATTGGTTCCATTTTCATTATATTAGTAACTACATTATGCAACAGTTTGTAACTGCATAATGTAGCAGTTCAGTCTTGTACAAGGCTTATATAAGCCTCGTGATGTCCTTCAATAAAATACATTCTCTCATATTAAATTATTTGCATAAACATACTTGATCTCTACAATTGGTATCAGAGCTCCGTAAGGGGCTTGATACAGAGTGTGCACGAGTGAAAATAGTGTGAGGAAGTATGCAAATTTAGAGTGAGTACAAAGAAGAGTGGTTATAGAGAATGTATGAAAAGTTTGTGCAACCAGCCATCCCAAGGTTTGATGGCCACTATGATTTCTGGGCCATGACGATGGAAAAATTTCTACGAAGCAAAGAATTATGGCCCCTCGTACAGGAGGGGATTCCAAAGCTTGGAGTCACGCCGACAGAAGCACAACGGAAGCACAACGGAAGAGCGTGTCAGAGGCAAGCCTTAAAGATCTGAAGGTGAAGAACTACTTGTTTCAAGCTATTGATAGGGAAATTCTTGAAACCATATTGGACAAGAGCACGTCATAGGCCATATGACAGTCCATGCAACAAAAAATCAAGGATCCACAAGAGTCAAGCGCGCTTAGCTTCAAGTGTTGCGTTGTGAATTCGAGTTGCTAGGAATGAAAGAGGGTGAGAAAGTGGACGCCTATTTAGGACGTACGCTCAACATTGTTAATAAGATGAAATCCAATGGTGAAGTTATAAACACAAGTATGGTGGTTAGCAAAATTCTCAGGTCATTAACTCTGAAGTTTAACTACATTGTATGTTTAATTGAGGAGTCCAATGATTTGAGTATCCTCAGTCTTGATGAACTTCATGGCAGCCTACTTGTTCATGAGCAAAGGATGCAAGAATGTCAACCCGATGAGCAGATGCTGAAAGTCGTTCATGAGGATAGATCAACAGCTGGTCAAAGCCGCAATAGGAGTGGTCATGGACGTGGAAGATACACACCGAATAAAGCACTCATTGAGTGCTTTCATTGCCACAAATTAGGGCACTTTCAATATGAATGCCCTGAATTAGGGAAAAGGACCCATTACGCATCATTTAAAGAAGCAGCGGAGGCGGAGGAAGAACTCTTGCTAGTTGCATATGAGGAAACACAAACTATACAAAAGGAGGATTGGTTCCTAGACTCCGGTTGTAGTAATCACATGACAAGAAATAAGTTGTGGTCACAGAAGTCCAAGAAGAAGGACAACTACAAGAGAAAGGTTTGTCTATCCTAATTCAAAACGACATGTGCAAAATTTTCCATCCTGAGCGAGGTCTTATCATACAGACCAAAATGAAGCCTAACTGAATGTTCTATCTATCGGCTTCACGACACTCCCGCTGTCTTCAAACTGAAGAAATTTCAAAAACAGAAACGCATTTATGGCATCAACGATTTGGCTATCTTAATTTCAAGGGTCTCGGCACGCTTGCAAGTTAGCAAATGGTGATAGGACTACCACTACTGAAACCCCCCAACCAAATATGTACTACTTGTTTGGTATGTAAACAACACAGAGATACCTTACCAAAGCATAGCACTTGGCGAGCCTCTACAAAACTACAATTGATTCACGCTGATATTTGTGGTCCCATCTCACCATCCTTTCATAGTAACAAAAGGTATATTCTAAGCTTTATTGACGATTATTCACGTAAAGCTTGGGTTTATTTCTTACATGAGAAATCCAAAGCACTTAGCGTTTTCAAAAGCTTCAAAGCTTGCGTTAAGAAGGAAGTTGATGCCTCAATCACTTGCCTTAAAACTGATAAGGGTGAAAAGTTCACCTCCAAGGAGTTTGTCGATTTCTGCACTCAACAAGGTATATCCAGACAATTGACCGCTGCTTACACTCCATAACAGAATGTAATTGCTGAACCAAAAAACCACTCCATCATGAATGTCTTCCGTGCAATTTTACATGAAAAATAGGTTCCCAAACCTTTTTGGCCTGAAGCAGTACAATGGTGTGTGTATGTTCAAAATAGAAGCCCTACATCAGCTATAGATGGTCAAACGCCAGAAGAGAAATGGAGTGGATCAAAACCATGCGTTGATTATTTTCGCACATTTGAATGTATTACACATGCTCACATTCTAGATTAGAATAGAAGAAAGCTAGATGATAAAACTCAAAAGTGTGTTTTCTTAGGGGTAAGTGATGAATCTAAAGCCTATAAATTGTTTAATCCTATTACAAAGAAGATTATTGTAAGTAGGGATGTTGTATTTGAATAAGAGAAAAGTTGGAATTGGCAAGATGAATCTGAGACAAATAAGTCAGATGTTCTTGATTGGGAAGACAAAACAAGTGGAGAAGATGAAAATTCTAAAGGTGAGCATGGAGTGACAACCAACAATGATGCATATCAAAGCACATCAGAACTAGTCTCCGAACACCATGAATCTCTAGTTGAAGGGAGGACAACTAGGATCCGAAGACCACCTACGTGGATGACTGACTATGAAACAAATATGTTAGTGGAAGAAGATGATGGATTGCTAGCAATAATGGTGGAGCGCCAAAGGTGCGTGAAGAACTCCATGGGCAGCGAAACTTGGATGAAGGGATGGAGGCAAGTTTTGAAGGCACTTACAAGCTATGGAAAGTGAAGGAGGTGATAGGATTTCCTAAGCTATGCTAGCCTAAGGAAGGTGGCTAGAGGTAGAGAGAGGAAATCTCTAGAAAGAGTGACTCTCAAAGGCAATAGAGGAAGAAGTGCTCTTAACTCAATTAACATCTATTGCATAAAATTTCAAGAGTGATACAAATGAGTGAATTTTTGGCTTTTATATGAAGCCATTAACGCATGAAAAAGGAGGGCCATTGGATGGAGTGGGCCTTGATCTTGGACGTTGATGAAAGCTTGGAGAAGGAGGCAAGGTCACGCCCCTTTGATCTTGGCTTGAAGAACAAGAAGGATTCTTAACCTTTATATATGATGACCAACCTTAGTCAAACCATGAAGCAAAGGAGCCTCCTTGCCTTGCCTTGATATTCTCGGCCATGTATGAAGAGAAATGGGCCGAGCCCAATTTGAACCCCATCTTATGTATTATTGGAATGCAAGGCCTAACATTGGCCCACTTTAAATCTACACTATTGGATTTACATGCACTTCTTCAAGTCTTTGTGATTTCTTTGGCCCATGTAAATAATGTGAAAAGCCCATTGAATTTGTGATCATCTAATGGGAGGCCCTTTTGAATCTTCTTCATCATTGATCTTGTAATTAGGCCTTTAAGTGAGCTTACATTTGAAATAAGGCTTGAAGGTGCATTTGGGCTTGTTGGGGTCACATCAAATGATATTGATCGAATCTGCAGATCCCCACTCTTTCAAAGAGGCATGGTCAAGTCAACATTGGAGAGAAGCAATTGGGGCTGAAATGAAGCCCATTAAGAAGAATAATACATGGCAGCTTGTAGATCCACCAGCAGGGGTTACGCCCATTGGCATTAAAGGGGTTTTCAAGACCAAATTCAATGAAAATGGTCATGTAGAGAAGTACAAAGCCAAATTGGTGGCCAAAGGTTATGCTTAAAGGTATGGAATAGACTATACCGAGGTGTTTGCACCGGTTGCTAGACTTGATACAATGAGGTTATTGTTAGCATTAACTGCTCAGAGTGCATGAGATGTATTTCAACTTGATGTAAAGAGTGCATTTTTGCATGGTGACCTTCAAGAAGAGGTATATGTTCAACAACCGGCATGTTTCATCCAGAAAGGCAGAAAGACTCAAGTTTACCGACTTCAAAAAGCTCTATATCGGCTCAAGCAGGCCCCACGAGCTTGGTACAACAAAATTGAAGCCTATTTTACCAAAGAATGGTTTAACCGTTGTTCTAGTGAACACACTTTGTTCACCAAAAATTTTCAGGGTAATATTTTAATAGTCAGTCTTTATGTTGATGATTTGCTTTTTACTGGAAATAGTAAATACAGGTGTGAAGACTTTAAAAACTCAATGAAGATGGAATTTGATATGACTGATCTTGGCAAAATGAGATACGTTCTTAGAATAGAAGTTGTATGGAGTAAGTCTAATTAGTAGATACATGGCAAATCCAAAGGAATCACATTGGGCCGTAACAAAAAGAATCTTAAGATATCTCAAAGGCACTATTGAGTATGGCATCTTCTACCAACAAGGAAGAAAGGCCGGTCTTATAGCTTACAGTGACATCAATTATGCAGGAGACTTAGATGATAGAAGAAACACCTCTGGTTTAATTTTCTTAATAGGCACTAGAGCTGTCTCTTGGGCCTCAAAGAAACAATCGGTCGTGAGCCTATCTATAACTGAGGTGTAGTACATTGCTGCAACATTTTGTGCGTGTCAGTGTATTTAGCTTCGTAGAATTTTGGAACACCTTGGATCAGAAGAAAAAAAGGCAACACAAATTCTATGTGATAACAGCTCTACTATTCAATTGTCCAGGAATCCTGTCTTCCATGGAAGAAGTAAACATATTGCAGTGCGGTTTCATTTTCTTAGAGAGTTAGTTAAAGATCAAGTTGTGTGTCTTAATTATTGTTGCTTTGAAGAACAACTAGCTGATATAATGACCAAAGTATTGAAACTTGAGCAGTTTGAAAGATTGCATCGCATGCTTGGAGTTGTGGAAATCAGTGAAATAAGCTAAATGCAGCACTACATAAATCTTAAGGGAGGGAATGTTAAGTAGTTTAAAGCTTTTAGCGTTTTAAATAAATCTCCTATTTTACAGGGAGAAAGAGTCTTTTTTTAGTTGCAGGATTTTCTCCTAGGTTGGTGCCATTTTCATTATATTAGTAACTACATTATGTAGCAGTTCAGTCTTGTACAAAGGCTTATATAAGCCTCGTGATGTCTTTCAATAAAACACATTCTCTCATATTAAATTATTTGCATTAACATATTTGATCTCTACAGGGCGTATGGTTCTGGTTCTAGTTCGAGAGACAATGCAACAATGGCATGGTTGACGGCGTTCGCAACGTTAGTCTAGTGGCGGTGGAAGTGCGATTCTATCTTCTTCCCAGGTGGGTCTGCTGCCGCGATGACGATAGGGGCGTCTGGTTCTGGTTTCGTCACAACAGAGGTGGCTCCCGATGGTTTTGTAGCGGAGGTGGCTTACAACGACATTGATCTATCACGGAGGTGACTACCATGGGGCTTTTGCTCTCACGTTTGGGATCGATTTTCCGCAGTGGTGGTAGGTATGGTTCGTATTCATGGTGTGTTTGCTGTGATGGTGGAGATCGGTGGTGGTGGTGGTGCTTTCTAATGGTAGTGGGAGGCACACTGCACCTTTCTACTTCCTCAACAGAGGCGTCATGACAGTGGCAGCGGTGGCTCACGCAGAGTTCAAGTTTTACGGTTGTGTTCGCGTCTCCGAAGGTGGTGGTGTTGGTTGTCCGAACTGGTTTTGGGTCCTCTAATATGTTTGTTTTGGTTCCGCGATGGTTCTGTTGCAATCGGTCATGAACATTTTTGGTGAGTGATGGCACTCATTGTTGCATTGGCTCCCGATTACAGATTGCTAGTTCACGTCATGGTGGTTTGAAATCATGGGACTCGCGGCGATGGTTTCTCATCGCGTTTGCAGAGACTGCACCTATCGGGTTGCCTGCAGTAATGGTTGCATCAGAGACGTGACAATGCTTTGATTAAAGCACAAGTTGATTCTGGCTAAGGCTATGTATGGAGAAAAATAATGGTAATTTTTCAAGCTTAGAGATATGGTGTACCAAATTGGCTCATGGCCAAACATAATTACGGGTTCTGGTATTGAAAATTGAAGGCCTTGATGATGATGCAGAAACACATTTTACATTCCAATTGGGATTAAAGTGGTATTCACATGCCAATTTACTGTTACGCCAAGCTCTTGTTACGTGTTTTTTTGGATATATATCCCAAGTAATTTATAATAGAAAGTTATAATTTAATTTGGTTTTGATATATAAACAATTATTTACGTGATTTGTTACGTAAATGGAATTTCAATTCCAATTAATATTTAATTGGAAATAAAAGTATTGGTTTATATATATATATATATATATATATATATATATATTTGTTTTGTTTA
>Ga0209589_1000826_pt1 | contig 46841 bp, 36 predicted proteins | sample CowpeawhiteBW_FD_187525 | JGI IMG/M metagenome (GOLD analysis project Ga0209589, IMG submission 187525) | Root nodule microbial communities of legume samples collected from California USA - Cow pea white BW (SPAdes) (version 2) | ecosystem: Host-associated > Plants > Roots > Nodule | place: USA...
ATATATATATATATATATATATATATATATATATATATATATATATATATATATATATATATATATATATTGCATAGTTATATATATCACACAATCACACCAATGCTGTTGCAGTAAAATCGCCTGGCGGGGGACACGTATCGCCAAGCGTTGCCCGCTTCCAAACCGCTTGGAAGGTATGATGAGTTGAACCTTGGGTCACATTCAATACTTAAATTTTGGGAATTTAATATTATTTTTGTACTTAAAAATTGTATTTATTTGCATACTATATTATTGGATATTATTGGGTTTAATAATGCAACTGTAATTTAATTTAGGTTCTTAAGAGTGTAAATAATGAATATTTTAATTCATAAATTAAGTCCCAAAATAGGAATTTTGGAGAGAAATAGTTCAGGTACTAAATGTACCCCCAATTCTCATGTTTACACCCCCTTTTTCCAATTAGAATATCTATTTCTAAAAAAAATATCTCTGGAGCTAACTACACCACCTCTTTTCAAGTTTACACCCCCTTCTGTAATTTAATTTTCAATTTCTGCTTTGCACCCCTAATGTCACTTAAACTCCCGTCCACCAGATTGCGCCACGTGGCAATCCTCCACTTATTAAGTTAACCAATTAATGTTTGCCACGTCCTGAATCCCCCACTCACTAAAATAAGCACTCACAGTCTACCATATCATCAATCCTCCACTAACTCAAATCACCAATCAATGTTTGCCACGTCATCATCTCCTTCCCAACACAAACCCTAACCCTAATCTCTCTTTCTCTCTCTTCCGTACCAACTCCATGCCGCAGCCGTAGCCGCCACCCTGACTCCGACCGTCACTGCACCCCCGTCGGCCATAACTGCCCACGACGGAAAGTCGCCGCTCATCGCGCCCTCGTCGGAAACCTTCCCACCGTTTAACATCGCGCCAGAAAACCACCATTGCTACTCCATCAGAGATCAAATCTACCACACCCGCGCCGTTATCGAGATGCATCGCTTCCATGGCAGCCACCGAATCGCACTCGCACCTCCTTCTTCCTCCACCATCCCACTGCCTCGCGCCTGCAAGGAGACGAAACACACTTCACGAATCTGCATGCGAGTTTTTAATCTTCACTAATCTGCACCGTTTGAATCTGTGATCGTGCAATTGAGGCGCACCTACGCGACCACGAGCAGCGAAGCAAAGATGCAAAACCTTCAAGCAGCAACGTAATTGCAACAACGCGATCCCGTGACTGTCACCTTGCAGCAGTCACTACTAACCATGGAGCTGGCATCACTTTTGCGCATCTGAACCTTTCGATTCAGACTAAATCACCACCGTGTGTGAGCCCCAACGGAAGTGCAGTTCGAAGTTATCGCAAACCACCTACGGTAGCCCACCGCCCTTACAACAGCCGTCAACCATGGAAGAATTCATGGGGAAATTCTAATGGAGAGAGACTTCACTGACACGTGGTAGTCTCTCAATGGACTGTCAAAAAGTCAAGACTGGTCAACAATGGTCAAATTGTCTATTTTGCTATATCTGGCAGGTGGTTCCTCTGCAGGAACCCTAAAAGGCCTAGACTAGAAAGAATCGTCTAGCGGCTGTTCATCGCCGACCAGACTATTTCTTGAAATTTCCAAAACAATAAATTAAAAGGAAATAACATATCAATCATGATCATACCAAATTCAACATACCAATCAGATTTCAATTAATCAACGCAAGAAATTACCCTATTTAGCATGCCATTCAAATTTAAAATAAAGTTAACGCCTAAGACTCCCCTAATCTGGTCTCCTTTGCTTAGAACTTTGAAAATTCTCCCTTGATCACCAATGGCTCTCTTTGGTTCTTCTCAACACTCTCAATCCTCACAAACGCTAAATTTTCGTTCTCCCTTCTGCAACCACAATAACAGCCCACCAAAACCCTCTTTCATACCTCTAATTAGCCTTTTAAAAGTGCTTTTAATGTGGTTTAATGGTCTAAAACGAAAATCCAATTAAATTATGGTTAATGTCCTTTAATTGGTTGTCTTATGATGGTTTTCCAACTCTCTTTGGCTGCTAGGATTTTCCTCTACCCTTTCATATTCAATCCAAAACTAAGTTTGGCAAAAATAAAGTTTAATTTGGGTTCTCCAAGACTTGAACCCACAACCATGCCAATACCAAATCAATGCTAAACCATCAAGCCAATTCATGTTTCTTGCTAACTAATATAATTCACATATTATATTATTCCACAACATAATTACATATATTATTAAAACAATAATAATTAACTAATACATAAATAGCATACATATCATACATAGGACTTGAACCCAAGTCCTCTCACACAATTAAAGTACTCTCAACCACTTGAGCTAGTACTTTTCCATGTCATACAAATCAGAATTAAATACCATATATGTTCTTCCTACCCGCATTTATTAATTAATTAATTATTTAATTATTTAATTTTAACGGGTCTTACATTCTCCCCACCTTAAAAAAATTACGTCCTCGAAAATTGAGGTCACCCATCAAAAATGCAAATAGGACTGCCTCAACTCCTTTTATCTTGAAATTCTCCCTTCCTGGTCTCTGCCTTTTTATTTTAGCCTTCACCTCATACGTTTCCCCACTTTTCCATATGCGTACTCGCATCTTTGATCAAAAGATTTTCTCAAATGTCCTACTCAACCCTTGCAAAACAACATATCAAGTTTGACCTCGATTCTGTAGTCAGCCACTACAGATAACACACACATATCACAAAACAAACGCAAACCTAATAAGAAAGGTATAGGAGACAAACTCAACCTATCACTTTTCTCTCTTTTTACCAAAACCTTTAGAATTAAGAAAGGAAACTATCTCAGATATAGTCATGAGTGTGCACCCTCATCACTCTACCAAGACATTTTATATTCTTAATACTTCCAGTTGACAAGTTCCTTTCCCTGCGCACCAATGCTTCTTGGAAAGAACCTCTCCCCTTGCGCACCAACGCATCGTGAAAGACAAGTAATACCCCTTACCTGTTCACCAAAACCCAGTAAGAGCATTACTTTTCTTAGGTCTTATAAGCAACTACCCTTGCCTGCTCACCAAAACCCAGCAAGAGTACCACTCTTACCTACTCACCAAAACCCGGTAAGAGCGCTGCCTTTACTAAGACCAGTAAGCAACAACTCTTGCCTGCTCATCAAAACCCAACAAGAGTATCACCCTTACCTGCTCAACAAAACCCGGTAAGAGCGTTGCCTACCTTGAGACTCATAAACAACAACCCTTGCCTGCTCACCAAAACCCAACAAGAGTCCACCCCTTACCTGCTCATCAAAACCCGGCAAGAGGGTTGTTTTCCCTGAGCCTCACCAACACGACTCTTGTCTATTCAACAAAACCCAACAAGAGCCCAACCCTTACCTGTTCACCAAAACCTAGTAAGAGTACCACCCTTACCTGCTCATCAAAACCCGGTAAGAGCGCTGTTTCCATTAAGATCCATTAGCAATAACCCTTGCCTACTCATTTATGCCTTTGAAATAAATTGTAATCATTATGGATGTTTTATATTATTTTGAGTTTTATAAATTATGGAATTTTGGACTATTCATAGATTTAATATAGTTTTAAATTTCCCGCGTTTTTGGGAAATGATGCTTTAATAAATTAGGCTAACGTAATATTTCTTTACTTTTTATTTAAGATCCGTAATATCCTAACGAGATGTTACAATTCTCTCATCTTTCAACTCTTCTCACTTTGTCATTCAATCTTTTGTTTTGTTTCCTTCTCAAACTTTTTGTTCTCCATCTCATTCCTTTATTTCATCCTCCTTAATATCTTGTGCCAAAATACACTTTGACTCTAAAATTCTTTTCAAATATCATCTTAGTCAAAGTGTAAGCCCTTGTTTTAGTGAAGTGGGCCTTATACCAACTTTTTCCAAATTTATAAGTTCACTTTCACACATTCCCCAAGCAATTTTACCGCATGGTCATTATGATTTTAATTCAATTTTATTTGATGACTATTGCATATTTGTTTTTGATCCTGGTGGAACCATCAATTTCATTGTTGTGAGCCTTTCACAACCCACTTGATCTGAGGATATATCCTCTTCAAGAGGGAGGGGATGATGTGACCCCAATAAGGCTTATAGCATTGGGCCAACATCTAGGCCCATTTCTTTTAATTTCTTTTAATTTCTTTTATTTTTAATTACATAAAACTTGTCTAATTGGGTTTGTTTGCTAAATGCAGCCTTTTATTTCCAAGCTGCCCATTGATATTGGGGATGCGACCCAATTCACCACACCCATGCTTTCCATCAATAAGCATCATCATGTGGGCCAAGATCCCATCTACGGCCCAAGACCAGCTACGCGTTGCGTGATTCTGTTTGCACGCCTCCACGCCTCTACAAATTAGCACCTAGCTTTTTCAATCAGCAGCCCAATCTTATTTTCCGCACACCTCTACAACGCTGGAAGCATCCTTAGTTCAATTGGTTGGGCCCGCTTCCGCCAAAACTACAGCACTCCGAAAACCAACCCTCCACTAGGGTTCTTTCGTTTCAACTCGAGCCCAACTTCTTCAATGCTTTAGTTGATCAACCAACACACGCGTTCCCTCTCTCTTGACAACGCAGTTGGATTTCTTCCTCCTTCTTCAAACATGCTGTTAGGGTTTCCAACTTTCACCTATGCTCCCGTTTTCTGTTGGAGCGTCATTTCAACGTAGCTTCCCAACCCCTTTTCCCGTTAGGATCCTTGTACACGGCCTCGCTGTCGTTAAGATCTTTTCTTCTTTCCTTCCATTCTCCGGTTGCTCTCTTCTATAAAGGGTCAAGCCATTGTTTGTAAACATTTAGCTTAGATGAATGATAAATCTGGTTGAGAATACTCCCATTTTCGTCTCTACTCAAACCCTTCAGCTTAGATGAGGATTTATCCTCCTAGGGTTTCCAAACCAGTGAGATTCGAGTGTTATTCACCAATTATAAGCCTTCCACTGTGTTTTCCAGTCGTTTCCACTGAACAAACGACTGTTGGAGGCCGTCTCTATCGAACGAAGTACAAATTCCGCCGATCAACGGCACCGATGGCCTCATCAAAAGGCCTATAGCTAACACTAGATAAAAGCTTAAAGGTTGGCTCAGGCTTGAGAAGGGAAGAAGAATCTATGATTGGGTCAACATTAAAGAAGTTGGGAGTCGATCCCCAGATAGGTTTCCATCGACTATTAGTTTTCAAAGATGCTCGATATATCTCCCCAAAGAAAAGGAAGTTGGGAGAAGAAATCTAGCGGCAAATGGCGCACGTGTGGCGATTACAGTAACCTAAATAAGGCATGCCCCAAGGATGCATACCCTTTACCAAGTATCGACCGCCTAGTTGACGAAGCAGCAGGAAACCACGTGCTCAATTTCTTAGACTCCTACTTCGGGTATAATCAGACACCCATGGCACTCGCCGACATGATCAAAATCGTGTTCATCATAGAAGACGCGATAAGCGTGGCCCTAGTACAAGAACTGGATGGTAACCTACAACCAATCTATTTCGTCAACATAGAACTACAAGACCCAGAAACCAAATATCAGATGGTGGAAAAAATTGCCTTATCCCTAGTAATTGTGGTAAGAAGACTCAAACCTTACTTCCAAAACCATTAAGTTATTGTTAAAACCGACTACCCCATCCAAAAGATTCTACAGAAGCCTGATCTAGCCAGAAGGATGTCATCATGGTCTATTGAGCTCTCAAAATTCAACACACAGTACGAACTGCACGGACCCACCAAAGGTCAATGCCTATCAAACTTTGTCAACATCCTACAGCAAGCCCCAAAAGAAGATCGTTGGATCTTATATGTTGATGGATCTTCTAACCCAAAGGGGCAAGACCCGATATTATGTTGGAAGGATCTAACCAAATTCTCATCGAGAAGTCCCTACACTTCAACTTCAAAGCCTCAAACAACCAAATAGAATATGAGGCTATCCTGTGTGGATTGTTACTTTCCAAAGACGTAGGAGCACGCCGAGTAGTATTTAGAACCGATTCTAGGCTCACGGTAGGCCACCTCAACGACGATTATCAGATAAAAGATCAATGCTTCTTAAATATTATCATTTGGTCCGCGATGCCATGAACACCAACTTTGATGAGATAATCATACAACACATACCAAGGGGATATAACGCGCGAGTAGATGCCTATCCAAATTGGCAAACATAAGGAGAAAAGGGAAATATAAATACCTACTTCAGCAAACGTTGACAACACCATCAACGATCAACACTTGTATGAACTTGGATCATAGTGTCGGTAACTGGAAGACGTCGTACGTATAATACTTAAAGACCAGCACCCTCCCAGATCCTATTGATAAAGGATGGATACAAAAAGTAGCACGTTACACGATGATAGGGGAAGAATTGTACAAACGAGGGCATAACCAATCCCGACTAAAGTGTATTACAAAGGAAAAAACCGCCTATGTCATGAAAAAGGTTCACGAAGGCATTTACAGGTATCATTCCGGATCATGAACGATGGTGGCAAGGATTCTGAGGGTAGGATATTTTTGGCCAACTATGAAAATAGACTATGACGACTTTGTTAAGAAATGTGTGTTGTGCCAGAAATATGGTAGCCTCACTAACACAAGACAAGAAGAGTTTCACCATATAATCTCCCTATGGCTGTTCACAAAGTGAGAGATGGGCATATTAGGACTGTTCACTACGAGAAAGAGGTAGGTCAAGTTCCTTGTAGTAGGAGTCGACTACTTTATGAAATGGATTGAAGCGTAATGGTTAGCTACCATTACGGCCCAACAGGTCCAACAGTTCGTTTGGAAAAACATAGTGTGTCGTTACGGGCTATCACACACCATAATAACAAATAACGAGATGTAATCTATAGACAAAGAACTTGCAAAGTTCTATACAAGCTTGGGGATAAAACACATCACCATTTCAGTAGAACACCCTCAAAGTAATGTGTAAGTCGAAGCAGCCAACAAAGTAATCCTGGTAGAGTTGAGAAAGAGGTTAGATGGGTCAAAAGGGAAGTGGCTAGAAGAGCTGTTAGAAATGCTATTGGCATATAGATGTACCCTACAATATGCTACAAATGAGTCACTGTTTAGTCTGGTAGATGGAGTGGAGGCCATGATCCCAATTGAAATCGGAGAGCCCTCTCTTAGAAGACAAATTTATGACGACAAGTTGAATGAGGAAAGCTTATGTGTAACCTCCCTACTAGAAATTACTTAAATAAAATAAATAAATAATAATTGAAACTCAAACATCATAATTTTATTATTCCCAAACGCAGGAAAATTTGAAAATTCATACAATGCATTTAAAATTCAAATTAGCAAAATCCATAAAAACCATATTTGTTTACAAGTTCTCAAAATGAACTAAATGAAAACTAAACTCGTATATAAATAAAATTCAAATCCCAAGTGAGCACTTTATCCGTCTCTAGGCATCACCAACATCACCTGGAATATCATTTGCTCCCGTGTGACAGGTCACACGATCATCGCCAAGCACAAATAAAAAGGGTGAGCTCATAAACAATTAACATATAAGTTAATAAAATAAAGATACACCCAACTATTTTATTCTAGATAGTTCTTGGCTAGTACCTTAATACACCAAGGCTTATCAACCTGCAAGTCACACAAATAATTGACCATGGACTTAGGATATATGATGCTTCCACGAACCTATCCACTCGTGGTCCTGCCTCTACAAACCTCCCCGATCGTAGTCCAACTCTATGGACCTCCCCACCCGTAGTCCAACACACATGATCCACCAGCTAGAACCTTCTCGCTCGCAACAGCTCTCAAGTGTGAGCACGGAACATACAGACCTCCCCGCACGTATCCCCACACGAAAGCATCAGGATATGAACCTCCATGCTCATATCATCACATGTTCATCACCAACCATGAACCTACTCGCTCATGACACAACATCTCCTGATCTAAGTCTTACATCGGTCAAATTTGGCACAATTGATCTCGGCCAAAATACAAGTCCTCCCCAACAAAAATTTGGCCAAATGTACCAAAGTTGGACTTCGACGAAATTTGGCTGAATTATGTTGAGTCATACATGTCCGATATTTAGCCGAATTCGACAAAGTCAACCTTATCAGAATTTGACAGAGTCAACCTTGGACGAATTCAACTGAATCGGCCTCAATCAAAATTTTGGCGAATTTGACTGAGTAGGCTTAAAGAGAAATTCGGATAAATTAAGCTAAGACAACTTCGTCTGAATTTTTGCCAAATTTGTTTGAATTGACCTTGGCCAAAATTTTACAAAATATGACAAAGTTAACCCAGACCAAAATTTTGCTTAGATGACGCGTCCAACATTACGCTGAATTGACCACAGCCGAAACTTAGCAGAATTTAGCTCAGTCAACCCTATCCATAATTTGGTCCAGTCCAGCCCGGTCAAATGTCGTTCGACTCCACCACAACCGAAATAGGCCGAATTCGGCTGAGTCATCCATACCCAAAATTGCTTGAATGCGACGGAATTATCCTTGACTGAAATTTGGAGAAATTTAATCGAGTCAAATCCATCAAAATTGACCAAATTTGGCTCAGTCGACCAAGTCAAACTCAACCTTAGCAAAATTGGATTGGGTTTATGTTAGCAGAAATTTAGCCGAATTCGATCGAGTCAACATAAATTCTATAGTACTAATAGTCAAGAGTGAATCACACATAAGAAAAATTCAGGCTAAAAAACTCATAGGGTTGAACATTTCCTAAATTGATTTTTCTCTAATTTTCCTAACTTATATAGCGTGAAAAGGGAATAATGGTGTGGCATATATAGAAAACATGGAGGGTGGGATGTTTTAATGTAAGAAAACGTAGGGGGTGGTGTTTTCTAAATAAAAAACGTGGGGTGGGGCATTTTCTAAATAGAAAAGTTGTATGGGGGAAACGTTTTCTATTTAGAAAACGTGTGGGGGTGCATTTTCTAAGTAGAAAACGTGTGGGGGGGATGTTTCTCAAAGGGTTTAGGTTAGGCTAGGTTCTTTCTGTAGGAACCTCCTCAACCTTCTATTTTTGTTCTGGAAGCTCATATTCCTTTCACTATTTTTACTATGTGAACCTCCTTCAAGGGCTTATATATACAACCACACCACCATTTCATCTCTTACCATGTTTTCTCTGCATACACGCAAAACTCACTAAACTTCACATCTCTTATAACCCATTTCCAAATAAAGATTTTCATCATGAGTTCATGGAATTATGGAGGCTTTTCTTCATCTAACCCAATCGAAGACCAACTTGTCAATACAAACATCCTAGACGAGTTTAGTTCTGATGATAACTTGAAGACATTCCATATGATTATAAAATTGTTCCAATCCCTACGATGGAGTACAATCCAAATTTAGAAGTCGAAGTGTAGGAACGCATGAACTTTGACTCAAAAGAGGCAATGGTGTCTGCAATAAAACACTATCACATCGCTAATGGGTACAATTTCACTATTGTGGAATCGAAGCCCCATATTTACGTGGCACAATGCATCCATTATAATAATGGATGTCAATGGTGTTTGAGGGCCGCTTACAACAAAGTTAGACATCACTAGGAGATCAAGTCCATTGGCGGACGTCATACATGTTTCTCTACATTAATTTCCCAAGATCACTATAATCTGGATTCCACTCAAATTGCTTTGATTGTTTTCCACTTGGTCAAGACGAACCCAAGCATTCGCATTAAAAGCTTGGTGGTAGACATCAAAAGTCGTTATAGATATACTGTGACATACAAAAGAGCATGGATAGCAAAGGAAAAACCAATTGCCATGGAGTATGGCGACTAGGACAAATCTTATGATCAACTTCCCAATACTTAGAAGTTGTCCAGCAAACTAATTCTGGAACAATTTTCCAATGCTTCGGTCCTTCAGTTAATGTTGATGGTCAAGATGGGACATCTTACTACATTATGGAATGTTGCTTCTGGGCATTTGAACCATGCATTGAAGGGTTTAAGTATTGTAAACCTGTTGTTTAAGTAGATGAAACATTTTTAACAAGTATATATCATGACACCTTGCTAACTGCAATAGAAATAGAATCATATTTCCTTTGGCATTTGCAATAGTAGAAGGTGAGACAAATGAGGCACTGATTTGGTTCTTTCAACTACTACGAGAGAATGTAACTCCTCAACCAAATCTATGTCTCATTACGGATAAGGGCAAGGGCATTTTATCAGCCTTACGCTCAAAAGAAGTTGATTGGGAATCAGACAATCTTCACTTAGTGTACTGCATGCGTCATCTGGCTTCCAACTTTAATAACAGGTTCAAAAGTGAAGATCTAAAGAAAGATTTCCTTAACTTGGGTACTACATTTTCCTAACCTTACATTCCATATCCATTCAATTTTTCGTTCCAACTAAATATTATTTCATTTAATATGTGATTTCTTTTTAACAACTTACGAAGTCAAACAACCTATTGTTCAAGCAAAACTTTCAGCAATGTGGTCCCAATTCCCACAAGAAGTAGCTTGGATAGATAAAATTCCCTTACACAAGTGGTCTCAGGCTTATGATGGGGGGTGAAGGTACACCTACATGACAACAAACTTGGCTGAGTGCATGAACTCGATGCTTAAGGGGGCTCAATCCTTACCTATTTATGCACTACTAAAAGAAACTTTTGAAAAAACAAATATGTGGTTTATTGAACGAGGCTTGAAGGCAGGCTCTATGTTAAGAGTAGGTCATCAATATCCAGAATACGTCATTGCCCTACTCTAACAAAATCACCATAAATCCACATATTGTCATGTTCAACGCTACGATCAAGAAAATTTTGAATTCGAGGTGCAAGAGATATCGACCCGCACCAATAAAGACAAATTCTTCGAATGTAATCGATTACACTTTTTAATTACATGTTGAAATCGTGTTGGGTGCACACGATTTCTCTTTTGAAATCGTCATGGACCCAGAAGACTTCATTTTCAAGGGAAATCGTGTAGGGGGTGAACATTTTCTTCTTGAGAAATCACGTGGGGGCAGAACGATTTACCTATATTCATAATTTTTAAAAAACTTGCCCACTTTCGTAATTAACGAGGTTGAATTGCCTAGTATAGAAAAAAAACCTTTAATACATTTTCATTCATGTGAGTATAGTTTATATTGGAGAAAACCTTGGCTACGTGGTTGTTTAGGGTAGTAATGGAGATGGTGCAGCCGTGCTTGCCTTGTTATAGCCTTTTATCTTATTTTAATTGATGACCTTGTTTTTATTTTTGTTTCTTCTTTTGGTTGTTTATGCTACCATTGCTGCCAAGGGTTCAATGGTGTGGTTCTCTTTTCAATATTTCATGAAGCGTTGTTAGTGGGGTGATCTCTATGCATGCATGAGTCAAGGGCTTGCCTTGGGTCCATTCATGTGTTACAACTTTTTGGTTTCAAAATTGGGTAGGTTACAATGGAAGAGTTTTTCTTTGGTTGTTTAAGTTAACGTGTGTATTGTCGGCATTGTTCTTATGGCTTAGTAGTGGTTTCATGTGTAGTTGGGGGTTAGAAGCATGGTTTCAAGGTTGGGTGGAAAACCCATGGCTGATTGTTGGAGATGTGAGAATGAGCAAGGGCAAGGATCCATTTGAAGAACTTAGAGGACCTATGACAAGGGCTAGAGCAAGGAAAGCAAAAGAAGCTCTACAACAAATATTGTTCATATTATTTTAATACAAGCCTAATTTTCAAGGAGCAAAGACCAAGGTTGTGAATTGCATCTTGGCCTAAATGGAGAAGGACTAATATACCAATTTGCTACAGTTTCTTTTAACTTATTAGTTTGTTTAAATAAGGGCCCAATGCTTTGTAAAATTGCTAACTAAATTATGTTTTGGGTTAACCAATTAATGGGCTTTAGTTTCGCTTTATTTTCAAGTTGTAATAAGGGCCCATTTGATAACTTAAGAATCAGCCTTTGGAAGATCAAGAGGACCTTTGCTGAATACTTTTGGATGACTTTTGGCTGCCACAATTTCACTTTCAATCAGCCATTAAGTAGTGGCTCATTATTAGCTTGAGTGAATTATTATTAGCTTAAGTGGGATATAATTGCAATTAATAGGTCTTTTGTAATTTTGATGGTTAAGGCTCCTATATAAGTTGAACCATTTTTATCAATGAAAACAAGTTGAGTTTTTTTCAAAAATAATCTTTTCTATCTTAGTGAGAGTGATTCTCCTAAGTTCTTGAGTGATTTAAGAACCCCTTGGCTGTATCAAAGGACTTACACATCCTTTGTGTGTTGTCTCTCTTGGAAAGAGTTATTCTTTCCTTCCACCTTTTCATATTCACCTTTTCTTCTTTCTTCTCCCAAATTCAAAAAAGAATCCATTGTATCCAGATTTATCTTATAGTCATAACTCTCGTTCCACTTGCCCAAAATTAGGGTTTTTGTTAAGCCAATATTATAGTTCAGAACGTCAATTTTCACCCCGTTTTGGAATCATGTGAATTGGAGTTCTACAACCCAAGATATTGACGATTCTACAATACTAGCCAGATTGCAGTGGAACATCACTCCGTGCGTGGAGTAAAATTTCCCACTCTCTTACCCTTACCCCCATTCTTTGAAACAAAACCCATTTCTCCTCCATTCCGAAAAATTCCCAAACCTCCCTCCAATTTTGAAAATTTCTCTATAGCTTCAATTTTGGAACCCACCCTAATTTGCTCTGCACCCACAAAGCATTCTTCTCTTAGGCATTATCGAAGTTGCCATTTTCGGTCTCCACTTCGTTTTCCCCTCGAACCCCACAACACTCGTGAAACCCTCCCACCCAAGAACATCACCAGCGAGAAGCATGAAAGCCACCGAAGAAGGCTCCCATCAAGAACCAAACTCGAAAGGTTAACTTTTTCTCCATTTTTCCCTAGGGTTTTTGTGTTCACCCATTGTTTTGTTGTCCCCCTTGTGTGTATTTAATGGTTTTAAGAAATTGTTCATTGTGTGGATTTAATGGTTTTAAGAAGTTCAATTTGTTGTGATTTTTATGATTTTAAGCATTTTCATTACTTGTGGTTTTATTGGTATTTGGTCATTTTGTGATTTTTGTGACATAATGCATGATCGACTGATGCTATGAGCAAAGTTCCAATCTTCCAATGATATGTCACCTATGTTTCGCCTTGCATGTTTTTTGTGTTGGGTGTCCCATACTTGTAGGATTTTCATAACATTACTCCTAACAAGGAGCTTCATTTTTCCAATAGATACAGAACAATAATTTCAAGCTCTAATTATCTTCTAAAGGTCTGTCACAGAACCTATAAACCAATTGAAGTTAATGTAAAAATAATTGCTTATTAACTTGTACAAAATTACAAATTTCTAGTACGTACCTAATTTTGGAATTGCCCTCTATTAGTGAGATTTTTAATAAGATATAAATTGTTCTATTTTTCATATATGATCGAGTGTTTGAGTTACGACTTCCTATTTTATTTTTATCGGTGTGTTAATAGTACAAGTTCACGCCTTAACTCATTTTGATTACAATGATTTCCATCTCCATAGTTTATGGGAATTTTTGTGTCAAATTTATTGCATGTTCCTCTATATGGACAATGTATATATTTGAAATATAAACATATAAATGGTATACCATTTATGACTAAACATTTGGAGTTTGTATGTAGGGAAAAGATTGTGCTTCCCACCAAAACAAATGGTTGTTGGTGAACATACAATCTACTAAGGAATTGAGCTAGCATTTGGTATTATTTTCTTGGTTTTCCATCTTTATTTATCTTAATTTGTTTCACCATTCGTGCTACAAATATGTTGATCACTTTGTGAAGCTAAACCATGATCCTTAGGTCAATTAAGATGTTTCCCAAACTATTATTATAAACTAGTGTACTGCACCTAGTCAGCCTAGACGAAAAACAATAGACACTTGTCATCCTTTACCGACATAACTATATCGACAAAGGCTGGGGGACTGGTGTACCGCACCTAGTCGGCCTAAGCCGAATAATAGCAAGCACCATATACATGCTAAGGTACCCAGACTAAACCACTAAGAAGCGACATTGATAAAGGGTAACCGACTTAGGCCGACAACTCCATGAAAACAACCAAGGACTTAGTAAAAAACAGAACGCTCCAATAAAATTCACCAGCCCCCAATAATTGAACTAAGGGCCTAGGCTAAGGCCCAGGCCCACCTATGGCCCAAGCAAGGGCCCAACCCATGACGTGGCCAGACATAATTAATAATCTATAAATACGATGGACCCCACGAATTAAGGGTACGCATTCATTACTTCCTTAATCATAGATTTGACTTTCTGAGACATTCCGCTGACTTGAGCTTCAGAGTCCCTTCTACAGGTAAGCCCTCCCGAGTCCAAATCGATCACACCGAGATACCCATAAGCGATATATACCAACCGGGAAGGAGCCTACTGAGGAGATGGCGGACCAGGGTGAGGTAATACTTGTGTCTATCATATCTTGTTTGTTCTTTGCAGAAACAACTGTATATTTTGGGAGGTCAATTTCCTTTTCTGTTGATTTGAACACTAACATTTATTTTGTGCCATTTTAAAAAATGTTATTCACCAAGGCATTTATAGTAGAGTTGGTGTAATTTCTTAGATTTCTTAAAAAAAGTTTGTGGATATTATGTTGCCTCATAATACATATTTAATTGTACTATTTGTGGTTAATCGTGAAGTAATAGTTGGGTGTGTTCTTTCCTATTCTATTATTTAAGTATTTGTGTTGTATCAATTATTTGCCTCAATTGTCTATTTTGGTCATTGAAGCTTTATATTTGAACACATGTGTGCGTTTATGTGTCTTAGAGAAGTTGTAGCATTGCATGAGTAATATATCCCCTGTGTGTAAGCATGTGATATTTGGTTTAGAATATATCCCATGTATGTAACCATGATATCTTTTATTCATTTTATTTTTAGAGGAGTGAAGATCTGATTTGTGAATGATGAATAATGCTAGAAAAGAGGGTGGTTTTATTATAGTGAAAGAATTGAACATTAAAAAAAGTAAATGTATACATTAATTAACACATGTATATAACAAAGAAATATTACATCTTTTGGTGTGGTGTTTCATGTTCTAGCATGAAAAAAATCTTGTTTTGATTTTTTTGGGTGTGGTGTTTGTTGTCCTGTTATTTGAATACTTTAGTGATGTTAACTATTTACCTGAGTTATGTATTTTGGACATTGAAGCGTTATATTTCAACCGTTCGACTTATGGTACATTATTTTGTGATTGGAACCCTTATATTTATGATGTGCAGTAGTTTTTTGAAAGTGTGTAGGACCATCGTTGTCCATATGGGATATTTTTTTTATGTTGTAGTTTTAACCATTTGATATTTGATGTAGTTTAATTTTGGTGAAGTAATGATCTGATTCGGGAATGATGAGTGATGTTAATGAATACAATGGTTATACAACAAAGAGGAAGGTAAAACTTTGGAAATGGTTTTATAAGATTTTTCACTATATTGATTAAATAATGGCTTTATGTGGTCTTTGTATGGTGGATGTAGATTTATTTTAGACATTCATGTCGGGTGCAATATGTTGGTTCTTTGAATAATAACTTAACATCGAAACAAATTAATTGTCTAGAAAGAACAACGTTTGACTAGATGACAAGTTGAAAGAGTCTATGAAGATAAGTAGAAATCTTTTAAATGAGTTAGTTAATGCGTGGGTTGAAAGGAGAGGTGGTTTTCGCCTTAGTAAAGAAGTTGTTAGATTTTTTTTATTAGATGTATGCTTAGGTTTAGGGTTGAGGGTGGTTGGACCTAAAATTGATTTGAGTGGGAGTGTTATACATAGTGGGTGTAGAAAACACTTTGATGATGAAAATGTAGATGTGAAAATCATTTATGAATTATTATCGCAACATCATCAAGATTTAACTATAGTTGATTTTTTTAGATTGTATGTTTTGATAGGCATATGTGAGTTTTTGTTGTCAAGTCGCAGTGGTACAATTTTTCCAACATTGTTTAACATTGTGATGACATTGGAAGTCTTGGAAAATATGATTGGGGTAGTGTAGTGTATGAGTACTTCATTGGGAGTCTATGTACTGCTTCATTGTCGTTGAGGACGAAGGAAATGTGAAATACTTTCATGTGGATGGTTGTGTTTATTTGTTATAGGTATAATCAATTAATCCTAAATTCGAATGGTGAAATCCACATCCCTACTAGGTGGCAATTTTGGAATTTCATCAGGGAAGACATCTGCATACTCTCCCACTACTGGAATCATACTGATTTTCTCTGCGGTGCTATTCTTCTCTATATGAGCCACTATCATAAAACAGGTGGCTGCAGCTTCCACTTCATTTATCGCTCTTTGAGCTGAGATTAACTCCAATCCCCCGTGTTCTGGGAATACCAAACTGCACCGTCCACAATAAATTATAATGTGATTGTTAGATAGCCAGTCCATCCCAAAGATTACATCCAGTCCCTCCAAAGGCAAGCACACCAAGTTCACCTTGAATCTGTGACCTGCCACTTCCATTGAACACCCAACGCAGACTGAACTATTAGCTACTTGACCCGAGAAGGGAGTTGAAACAAGCAACTCACAACCCAAATCGCATTTCACCAAATTCAATCTCCCCACACACACATTAGCAATGAAAGAATGTGTTGCTCCATAATCGAACAACACTAATACTAACTGACCCAACAATAAACATGGCTTGAGGATAATGTTACCTGATTTAGTAGCCTCTGTGGAGGTCAAGGCAAAGACCCTGCCAGCCGCTCTAGCTCTTTCTGCTAGCGATGCTGCTGGCTTCTTCACACCCAAATTCTTCTTTTCTGGGCAATTATTGGTAAAGTGTCCCGATTTGTCGCATATGAAACACTTGCGACGGTCACCTGATCCCCCTACACCCCTTGTCAGTTGCCGACAATTTCTCTTTAAATGGTGTCCGCCACACTGATAGCAAGTAGGACCCTGAGATGTTTGTGGTCGGCTGTAAGGCTTCTTCATTTGCCTCGCCTCTGCGACATTTTTCTAATGTCTAGCAACGGGAGGAAGGCCCTACTCCAGGTGCTCAACACTCTTGGCCTGTTCCACTAAGACTGGAAATCTTCTCTCTCTCAAAGGTGTCACCACCTTCTTTAGTTCATGTTTGAGTCCTCGCTCAAACTTCAAGCACCTCCAATCCTCAGTAATGTTCTGTGAATAGTATCTTGCTAGGTGCTCAAACTTATTCACGTATTCCTGCACAGTCATATCCCCTTGCTATAGTGCAAGGAACTCAGCTTCCCTGTCCTGCCTGGCTGTGTCGGGGAAATACTTCTCCAGGAACTAAGTCCTGAAGCTAGTCCACTCCACCTGTTCATCCCGGGTCTGCATCTGCTGTTGTATTCCCGCCCACCAGTACTCTACGTCATTGTTCAGTAGATAGGTGGCAAATAGTAGCTTATGCTCATCAGTGCAGTTCATCACCTTAAAAATCTTCTCACACTTGCACAGCCATGCATCCGCTTCATCGGCGGAGGCTTTGCCAGTGAACTCAGCTTGTTTGTGACGCAGGATATCCTCCACAGTTGGCACCTAGACTAGTGCAATAGCTGTTCTGGGCTGCGCTGCTACAGGTTCCTACATCGCATCCACCATCCGGTGAATACCCTCAGCGATGTCATCAGCACCATTACTCCTTCTCCTCCTATTAGCAGCAATAACCTGAATACGCCACATTCAATTGTTAAGAATTCAATTCACTGGTTAAGCAAAGCTACTCACTCACTTACAACATTCAATTCAATCACACAAGCAATCAAACGGCAAGCTCACTCCCTAAAAGCCCCAAATATTTAAAATATTTTTCAAAACTTTTGCTCTAATACCAAATGTAACATCTCTAAGGAATATTACTAATTATTTTTAATAAATAAAATAGGAAATGAAAATAAAACCTCATTTGATATAATACCATTTCCAAAACACGGGAAATTAAAAACTTTAATATAACATAATTCATATGCTCGCAAATACATTGTTCCAAAATCCACCAAAATTCAACATAATAAATCTTTACATCAAAAGTCTAAATATGAAAACTCTTTCAAAAGCCAAAGTAGCCCCTACATTCCACCTCTAAGCATCTCTTGGCTCACCTGTCAAATCATCTGCTCCCGGATAACAAGTTATCTAATCATCGCCACACACACACACAGAAAGGGTGAGCTATGCACAATATATAAAAATATATACATGAAAAAAATATGCCACCCATCCCACAATAAAATAACATGACTAAGTATTTCATTGTTTTATAACTACCCATCCATGATCTCATAGTCCTTCATGAGTCATATACATGAACTAGGTCCTGGGACTTCACTGTACTCCCACGAAACCAACCCATTTTTGGTCCAACCCTACGAGCCTATCCTACTCAAAGTCCTGCTCAAAGTCCTGCCCTACAGACTCCTCGTCTATAGTAAATCATCCAAGCCTCTCACGCTCGGACCATGGCACACACGCAATCACCATACTATGGACTCCTCGCCTAATAGCAACCGACGGGAACATAACAGTTCCTTGCCCATCGTGCGGCCGACGCATGTAATCACCATACTAAGGACTCCTCGCCACTTAGCAGTCGACGGGAACTTTATAGTTCCATGCCCATCATGCGTCCAACCAACAAGAACATCCCGGACCCATATTGGACTTAGTCCTTCAAGCCCAAACACCACAAACACATGCATATAACTTCCTATAATGAGGAAAGAGTAGCCAAACCAGCACATAATGCACATACAAACATAGTAATTCGCATAAACTCACATAAGCCAGGGACCCTAGCCCAAGTTAAACCCTCAGCCTCACTTAGGCTAGTCCACCTCACCTGAGCGAGCTTAAAATAGTGACTTCTCCACGTTATCTCGCTTAGGCGAGCTCTTTTCGCCCGGGCGAGTCACACCTTCGCTCAAAATAACACACACACCTCGCATGGACGAGGATTCGACGAGAAATACACCAATTCAACTTCGTAACTCGCTTACGCGAGCCACTCTCGCCTAGGCGAGAGTGTTTGTCGCCAAAAAACCCCCAAAACCCCTCGCCTGGACGAGAAGTCGCACTCAACACGCGCAAACTTCTTCACTACCTCGCTTAGGCGAGCCACTCTCGCCTAAGCGAGAGTGTCTGTCGCTCAAACCTGAACCAGTCGTCCAAGCGAGAAACGCGACTCAGAACCAAAAACAAGGTTCTGTAACTCTCGCTTAGATGAGATAGACTCGCTTGGGCGAGACTTGCAGAGTTCTCTCCTTGTTCACGCATATAATTCACTCAAAATAATGCACAACCATACCAAAACACATTTCTATTCATACCAAATCAATTTACATACATTGCAACAACACATAGGCATAATATAGACTCCATAAAATTCCCAAATTCCAAGTTTTACACCATTCCTGTATTTATAGTGCATAAACCCATTTTATTCATGCATTTAGATCAAAATTCAAATAAAACAGTACCAAACTCACAACCCCCAAATTCCCTCATGTGCATCACGAATTTCAGTGCATAATTTCATCAAAATCATAAAATTACATACAACAACACAAATTTCGAGTTCAGCTCCCCTAACTTGGAATTTTGGGTTAAAATTAGGAATAAACTTGATGTTCCTTTGTTCCCCACGGTTTTGCTTCAAACCTCCTCCCAATCAATCTCTCAAGCACCCAAATTCTCCTCTCACCATCTAAAATTTTGTCCTCCTCTCTATAGGCAAAATAACCAAACTACAGAAACCCTATTTTCACTTCAATTTTGCCTTTTATAAGGGTCTTAATAGGGCTTAAGTGTTAAAACGAAAATATGAGACTAAGGGTGTTATAAATTTCCATTTAAGGGTAATTACAGTGGTTTAATACTGTTTTTCCAGCCCTTTGGCTGCTCCTCCCTCTGGTTTTGCCTTTGCCCTTTCAACTCTACTCCAAGCTAGAATTGGCAAAAATAAAGCCTACTTTGTGTCCACCAAGGTTTGAACCCGTGACCCTCCACTTACAAGGTCAGAGCACCACCACTATGCTAAATCATATTTAGTGATACACTCCAATCAATGTAAGCTTACATTACCAATTCCATGCTCATACATAATATTAAAATTAATAATAAAACAACAACACATAATTGGCATACATAGGATTCAAACCCAAGTCCTCTCACACAAACCAAAGTACTGTCAACCACTTGAGCTAGTACTTCTCCACGTTACATCAAATAATAATTAATGCCATAAAGGCTCTTTCTTCCCGCATTTATTTATTAATTAATTAATTAATTTTCATAGGTCTTACATGTACCATGTCAATTAACCTATCCACGTGATTGGGCCAGCATTTTCAGCCCATAGTGGGATTTTTGTAATTTTGTTGACCAGAATGGCACTTTAATAAATATAAAGATTTATGGTGATGTGACTACCAAAATTAGGCCTCCTTTGTAGGGGCAGCCACCTTCTTCTTCCACACACTCCATTTTTACATTTTGGGAGCTTTGTATGGTTACCCAGGGAGGTGTCACCCGAGTTTTGATGTTTTAGCACCATTTTCTCATGTTTTTATGCATTATTGATAGCACCCATTGTGTGTTTTACATTTTCTGCACATTTGGAAGCTTAGGCAGTTTCGTTTTAACATTGGGACCTTCTTGAATTCACCTTTCATCTTCTATTCACGATTTGATATTCTGCTTTGTTATTGTTTTATGTTTTTTCACCATTTTACATTTTCTACACCATTTTCTTATCATTAGAATGATTGTATTTCGTTTAGGGTTGAGCTTTTGTTCAAAATTCATGGAGAACTAATTTAATGTGTTGATTCCTAGCAAAGAATGAACTGAAACCTTGAGGTTACTGTTTCATTTGATCGGGTCTATATTACTCTTCATTCAGATTTTGTTTTTGTGCTTAATGGATGAAGCATTCTATTTAAGCTAATTTTGCAAAGTGGGTCATTCCATGCTTAATGAATGTGTGCTTTGCTTAATTGCATATTGAATTTGGTTTTAATCTTCGCTTAGTTGAATACTTTAGGAGTTCAAGAGAGTAGACAAAGCTAATTAATTTTGTGACCTGTGATTGAAGTGGTTAATAGCAATTATTTGCTTTATTGATGTAATTAACATAATCATAGTGTCAATTTTGATAAAAAAATCATATATTCACGTCAAGAAATTTAACATAAAGGACCAAATTAAATCAATTTTTTAAAAATTGGGAGCAAATTGAAACTTAAGAAAACTTGAGGACCTATTTGACACTTTTGGACAAAAATAGGGACTAAAAGAGTAATTAAACCTTGATTTAAGTTATAAACTTTCATATATTGAATAAGTTTTTGCCAATAATTGAGAGGTTGCTTTAATTTTTGGAGTAAACTTTACCAAGTATTAATCAAGAAGTTTTTTTGATAAATTAGCTTTTACTTGATAACAAAGAGAAAATAATATATATGATTAGACATAGTAACATTTAATTGAAAAGTTACTTTGGTTAAATTTGTTGTGGATAATAAAAAAAGTTCTTGTAAGACTCGAGGAATTTAAATAATTATTTAATAAATGCGGGTAGTAGGAGTCTTTAAGGAATTTAATGCGGATAGTTATGACATGGAAAAAGTACTAGCTTAAATGGTTAAGAGTATTTAAATGTGTGAGAGGACTTGGGTTCAAGTCTTATGTGTGCTATTTGTGTGTTATTTAATTATTAGTGTATTAATAATATGCTAGAGCATGTTGAGTGATAATATTATCATAAAATTAGATTAATTATCATGAAATATGAATTAGTGAAATGGTGGAACATTGATTTGGCTTTGGCATGTTGAGGGGTTCAAACCTTGGTGAACCTAAATTAAACTTTATTTTTTTTTGCCAAAATGTTCTTTGGCATGAAGGTGAAAGGGCAAGGAAACCCAAGCAGCCAAGGGAGGGCTGGAAAACCATCATAAGACAACAAATTGAATGGCATTAACCTTAGTTTTATTGTAATTTCGTTTTGCATCATTAATCCCACATTAAGACACCAATTATTGGCCAATTAAGGGAAAAAGAGAGAGGTTTTGTGGCTGGTTTTGTTGGATGGGTAGAGGAATACGAAAATCAGAGTAAGGTGAGTGTATTTAGTGAGACATTGAAGCTAAATTGAGGAGAACTAAGGAAGGCTATTGGAAGTAAGGGAGAACCAGGGCTACTCAATTTTTAAGCAAAAGAAACCAGGTTAGGGGAGTTGAACTCGTAATTTATGTTGTTTTGTTAATGGTATGATGCATGATGTGCAATTACATGCTTCCTGTTGAATTAATTCGCAAATTCTGGGTTTCTGGAAAATTTCCAGAAACCACTTGGCGGACGATGAACTGCCGCTAGGCACAAAGCTCACCGCCAGGCGACACGTGACAGATTAACCCAATTTATGGGTTTTGCTTGAACTGCCTGGCGGTGATGAAGACCCGCCAGGCGACACGAACCAATTTTGGTTCGATTTTGATGTTCTGGATGTTTTGAGATGACTCTAATCGGAGCGAAGACAAATTTTAATGGTTAAGGGGTGATTGGATGTCAAACATCATTGAAATTCATTTAATTGATGGCTAAATTAGATGAAAAAGTAGGAATATTATCTTAGGGTTGATGAATTGGGAATTTCTATTGTGGCAACAATCTAAGAGGAAAATGTGAATGAATTCGTGAATGGGAAGTGTTAGGGATGAACTGTAATCCCAATAACTGGGTTTGTATCCTATGGAGTCAAAAATTGATAGAAATCAGACTTGTTGTGAAGGGGGTAAGTTTCGCAGGTGCAGGAACCGCCTGGTGGCACCCATTTGGCCGTTAGGCGCCATACCAGAGAAGTGTCTGGTGTTCTGTTCACGAAAAACGCTATTTTTTCATACTTTTCGCGTAACAGGAACCGCCGGGCAGCCAGGCGCCACCTCCTCACTTCTGGGCGCTAGGCGCCACCATGTTTTTCTAGTTTGTGCAGTTTTCGTAAAATCGCATTTTCTGGTTCATTAACCGTCTGATTTAGGTGAAAGTTTGACCTGTTGTCCATAACATGTGGTTCTTCATTTTGAACGGTGGAGATTGGATTTGGAAGTTAGTAGCCAGAGATATACATTACTTAATATTGTTGATTTTGGAGTTTGTAAAATACATGAATAAGCTCTTAATAAGTTCAAGTAACTTCTAATAAAGCATGATTGGGTTATGTGGTAAGTCTCTATCAATTTGAATGTTCCTTTGGGTTAGTCACATGTTGAGAATTGGTTTGGTGAAGGCATGGGTGTCAATATTAAATTGCATTGGTGCATAAGATCATGTGCTTAAAATTGTTAGAGTGCTGCTACTTATATTTTGTTTGAGCATGCTTGGGATGGTCTATATGACTAAGGGATGAATGCACATGTGAGGTGCTATAAGGCCTGGAACATTATAGCTGGCAATGCCTTTCATTAGGGGTACTCTAGAATGAAAGCAAATGAGAGCAACCTGTGTGAAGTGTGCTTGAACCTGAACTAAAATCAGTACTGCGCAAGTACTGGTGTAGCGCCCGACGGTGGTGATCGACTCGCCAAGCGACAATGTAGAAGAAGGGGGTTCTGGATCTCCGTGGCACCTGGTGGTAAGGAGGGGTGTGCCAGGCGGAGTCTACAGTTTAGCAAATACTAAGGTACGTTGTGCCTGGCGGCACAAGAAGTTCCACCAGGCGATAGTTGCAGCGGTAGTGAAGACTAAGGCGCTTAGCGCTTGGCGGTATGTGTCCCCCGCCAAGCGATCTGGAAGCGGCAGCGTTTGGTGGTACGTGTCCCCCGCCAGGCGATTTTACTGCAGCAGTATTGGTGTTCTTGATTCTGTGAGCGTGATCTACAAGGCTTATGGTGATGCTTCAAAGGTGGGATTGCTGATGTTCCTTGAGTTGTGGCTCGGAACGTATCCCTTGAGTTGTGGCTCGTGATAGGGGTTAAGGCACGTGGTATTCCTTGAGTTGTGGCTTGGAATAGCATCTCTTGAGTTGTGGCTCGGGATGGCGGATGAACATGAGGAACTCTTGAGTTGTGGCTCGGGTTGGAGAGTGTTGCCAGTGTGAGTGTGCTGGTTGTGGCCAATACGGATGGGTCCGGATAGATTGCCCTCCTCAATAGTTGACTAACGAGTTTGGTAGTCTTGGGACGTTGCGAACTATGTTCGTATTTGGGAACTCCACCTGGCGTTACGGTGTATGATCCGTAACATGGTTTCCTGCACGTGCTCTATCGGTTGTGGCCGATAGGTATGGCAGCAAGTCACCTAGAAGTAATCACTAGAAGATGTAGAACACAAATAACCTGGTTGTGGCCAGGTGGTATGAATCAAAGGAAGGGAAATCCTTTAGAATGATTGTGTTGTTTATATTGATATGTTATATATGGGTATATATAATTGTATATGTTTTATCTGTTAAGCTCACCCTATCTGCTTGTTTTTGGCGATGATCGTATACGCGATATATGTGAGCAGATGGTGTTGCAGGTAGATTTGGTGAGGCATAGAGCCGGAGCTGGGCTAGTCTTGGGGCAATTTTCTCAGAGTTTTTACATTGTCTTTATGATTTCAAATCAGTTGTAATTATTAATATTACTGGATTTTTTTTATGGTAATAGTAATTATATTCAAGGATTTTGGCATCTTTATTTATTTAATAAAGTTGAAATTTCCCGGGTTTTTGGGAAATGGATTTATAATGAATGAGTTTTATTTTTTCTTATTTTATTTTATTATTTAAACCCTAATATCTTGACAGGATGTTATAGTTCTCGCTTTTAATTGAGAAGTTACTTTTGTTAAAAGTAAGAATGCAACAAACTAATTGAGAATTTACATTGATTGATTTGAAAATTTACAACAATAATCAATTGAATAATAATCTTTCGATAATCAATGATGAATCTATTTTGAAAGAGCAATGGAATTGACCCGTTTTACTATCATAGTTTTTTACAATATTTTATTTAATTTGTTACCAAAACCCAATAATAGTATTAGCTCCATTTATATTACCATATCATAAGCATTTGCATTTTAATTATTTTAGGTGTAATATCTTTAGCATATTTTTGCATATTATTCATAGTAACTAATTTTAATTTCATTAGGTTAGACTAGTTATTTTTTTTATCTTATTATTAACATTGTGTTTTATTAACCTTTCGTGTAGGACTGTATACAAATCAATTATTGAAAATTAATTCCATGTTCGTTGAGAGATGACTTTGGATTACTTTACCCTTGCTAATATTTTTGACTACTTTCTTAACCATATTGAGGTTGTTATAGATAATTAATGATGAATGTATTTTGAAAAAGCAACGAAATTGACTTGTTTTATTATCATTTCTTTTACAATATTTTATTTAATTCCTATTTAATTTGTTACCAAAACCAAATAATAGTATTAGCCACATTTATATTAGCATTTCTTTTACAATCATTTTAATTATTTTACGTTCTTTTTTAGGTATTTTATCTTTAGATTTTTTTTTTTGCATGTTATTCATAGTAACTAAGTTTAATTTCATTAGGTTAGATTTGCTATTTTTGTCTTATATTATTTGCATTGTGTTTTATTAACCTTTTTATTGATTAAGATTTATATATCTTTTAAATTTTTACTCATAGCATAGATCGTAGTAGATATATGATCTTTTATGTTTGTTGTAAAATGGTGTGGCATTATTTGTAGGGGATCTTAGTCAGAGTTTTGATTCAAATGTGACTCTTTCTCACAATGAATTGAGTCCAAAAAGGAGAAGTTGTACTAGTTGTTGGAAACCTCTCTTATGGGGATAGCTACCTAAATTATGATAATGTCAGACGGATACTTGGGGAGAGTTTATAGAAAGAAGTGTTTCACATTAATCATGGATTTGGAATGTTGGGAACCATGAAATTGATTTTGCTCCACAAATTAATTATCCAAAAATCTTCTTTTTTGTTTTCTCAATGATAAATTTTAACTTTGGTGTAATGCATTTACCAATCCAAATATTGCTAAGAAGTGAGTTTTTCACATAAATGAACACTATGTTGCTTAGGATATTTGGTGAAACCAATGAGGAGAAGAGGTTACACTTTGATAGAAGACTATCGCTAGATTCTATACAATAAGAACTTAACGATGAATCTTTACAATTCAAAGGACCTATGACAAGGGCAGGAAGCAAGAACTTGGAAAAACAAATCTATTCAAGGCTCTTGATGCTACAAGCAACTAGAAATTCAAAGGATATGAAGATCATGGCTTTAAGCACATTTGAAGGATATTTCTTAGGCAAATTAGTTTATATTTCTAGACTTTGGGCTTTCTTTTAGAAATTAGTTTTGTTTCTATGTTTTTGGGCTTTGGGCTTTCTTTTATAAATTAGTTTATGTTTTTATATTTTTGGACTTGAGCCTTCTTGTAAGGTTTCCAAATTTTCTTAAACTTATGGCCCTATATATAGAGGTACAAAAAATTGATGTAGATACTTTTGAGTCATATTATATGCATTTGCATTATTTAAGAGAGGATTTTCTTGGTTCTTTGTTTAGAACACTAATTCTTATCAAAGATTAACATCTTTTTTGGCGAATCTTCCCTTGACTTGTCAATACGCTAGATTGTGGCAACCCCCCACCCCATTTCTATCTTATTTCGCGTTCTTCTATGGTTTATTTGTGTTGTGCCTCTTGAGGATTCAAATTCAGAAGAGATCGTACTCTTTCCTAGATACGATTGTATCACACTTTGTGGCATCCCATGGTCTTTCTACTCCTCCCTCCAATGCAAATATCACTTGACATTTGTATATTCTAACCAAAGTTATACTTTCTTTCTCCATAGATCCTTTCCAATTTTTTAATCCTTGTTTTGTGTGTTAGAACCACAAAGTCGGATATATGAAAAGTGATTCTACCCCAACATTAAAGGCTTATGAATTATAAAAGGTGATTTTGAAAATTTTACCCTTGTCGTCATCAAGTTTTCTACCTGATTTATCAGAGCCTTATGTTGATAACCTGAATAAGCCATTCCTTTAGCATTTTGGAAAATGGGTTTGGAAAAGATACATATGCAGAAATAAACCATATAAATGAATCAATCAAACTTGTTCCGATTTAGATGGAATTTAGGTAGTTTTGTCTGAAATTTTGAGGTGAATTTAATGGAATAGTGCGTCTAGTTTAAGAGTTGGTGTCCATGTTTTGATAGGCAAGGTAAGATCTTGTGTGTGTTGGTTTGGGTGAATAACCTTTTGGATGCTTTGTATCTGTAAAAGCTAAGTACCGTTTTGAATAAGTATTTGTAAGTGTACGTAAAGCTAAAGTATGTGTGAAAATAATTTGGCATTTATCGGCATGACTAAAGAGGAAAATTTTAATATATTGTACTACATGGAAATTATAATATTTTATGCAATGTGGAATGGGAAGTTGATCTAAATTTGTATAATATATATATATATATATATATATATATATATATATATATATAATAGAGAGAGGAAAGTAGTTTGTTTGTGTAACGTCCCATTTAAATAATAACATAATTAAAGGAAATATCACACAACGTAATATAAGGAGCAACGTTACGGAGTATAAATATCACTGCATACAATAAATCCTAGACACTTAGAGAAAAAGTCTAAGGCACACCACGATGTCATTGACAAAACAAGATAAAAAGTTGAACAGTATTTAGAATACAAAGTAGTACATAGGCGTCGTCCTTAAAGAACACTTAGAGTAGGGAATCCAACCCAAGAATAACTACGCAGCAGAATCTACATCACCCTGACAACCACGAGGAGTTCCCACATCTACTCACATCAATAAATTGATGATCATCGCAAAAGGAGGAAAACCACACACAAACACATAAGCAAACAGAAAGGGTGAGCTAGAGTGGAAAATGTTTTATCATACAATTGCATACAATTTTAAAGTCAAAGATACATAAATCAACCAAGCATGTAATGACTAACAAGTAAGACACTAAGACTCGATTATCTGGATACATAAAATCAGTCGGATTCACTGGATGCTTGCACTTATGATGGCCTCTATTGCTCTGCAGAGCCATTGCCAATGGGTTTCACCCTACCACTCACAAGGTTAGCCTCAAACATCTAAGGCCATTATCCTGCCAAAGACTAGGGCCTCCTACTACTCTCACCACTTGAGTTAGTACGCTCTACGTGAGACTAACTAACTCTTTAGAGTGTCAGGATGCAATCCTTACTTGAATCCTTACTAAATTATATAATGAGGCACCAACACGAAACTTTCGTGGAATTACGTTCTGACCATGAGGCACCACCATGAGCTCCCACTAACAAGGGTCATGGAATTACGTCCTGACCATGAGGCACCACCATGAGATCTCACCTAGAGATTCATGGAATTACGTCCTAAACCATACCAAAAATCATGTCTCACCAACCAGAATAAAATTATCATGCATATCAATCTCATGCCAATATAGATAACCAACCATCCAACAAAAATCATATTTTCCATTCCAACATATCAACATCTCATCTCCATTTAATCTCATACAATATTCATGGCACCATAAATCATACATTACATGCATATTCACATAATTCATACTTTAAATAGGGTACTCCAACCAAACATACAACCAACAACCAAAAACATGAAAAAGAACACAATTTCAAGCACTTGTCTCGCTCAAGCTATGGACCCTCGCTCAAGCTATAGGCCCTCGCTTAGGCGAGACTGCCAACATAATGCACAACAGGGTTCGCGAGTTCTCGCTTGGGCAAGACCTCCTCGCCTAAGATAGACTACCCTTCGCCCAAAGGTGGGGTCTCTCTCCTGAGCTGCAACTGCAGTAAAACACATCAGGCTCCCACGAGTTCTCGCTTAGGCGAGCCCCTCTCGTCTGAGCGAGATGACACCTCACTCAAAACGAAAGCTCTCCGCCTGAGTGAGAGCTCGAACAGGAACTAGACCAGCCTCTACTATTCTTGCCTAGGCGAGACGAGCTCACTTGGGCGAGAATACTAATTCTCGCCACTATTCACACCTGCATCAGCCATACATTCTATCCCAAACAACATATCAAAGTTTTCCAAGCAACTACAGTAGCACACAAGTCACATGAATACAAAATAAAGTTGAAAGCGGCAAAAATACAGTAAAGACATGTGAACCCTAGCTTCCCTTACCTTTTTGGTAGAGATGAACTTGAGGGGGTTTTAAACACGTTAGCAAAGACACCTCAGCTCCAAGAACGAACTCAGCAGCTGTAGAACACGAACGTAGGAGTAAGAATGAGCCTATAAGGATGGCCCAAAACTGAAACTGAACAACAGGAATGGAAAATAAGAGAAAAATGGAGTCTAACTTACCCAAAGGAAGAATTCAATGAAGAGGAAAAAGGGGATAGCTTACTCAAACCCTAGCAGAGCTTCTATAGAGGGAAAAGGAGAGAGTAAGTGGTTGTTTTTGTAAGTAAGTGCAGAATGGAAACCAAGAGGCTGAAAGTGAGCCTTTGGGGGCACCATATGGGCTGGCCCTTAGGCCCAACAGATGAGGCTAGGCCCTAAAACATTAGGGCTGAAAATAAGTGGACCTTATAGTTTGTATTATATCTTTGAACGTAATGAATCATAAGATATTTTTTTAAGTTATGTAAAATATATAAATGTTTTTACAAGTATTTGGCAACTTTGGGGTTTTGATTTTTTTATTATATCCCATTTGCATGAGGAAGAAACCAAGAGACAATACAAAAAGAGATTTGTTGCTATTTTTAAATTATTCAATTACTTACATTCTTTATTCATTGCAAGCACAATATGTTCAAAGTGGTCCAAATGATGTAGCATGATCAAATGATCAAAGCTAAACAAAATAGGATTAGGTTTAAATGTAGAATTGTATTACAATTTAACAATGACTTTTAATATTGTTTATTTTATGTTTGGATACTTCAACTTTTCTACACTTTGAAATTGTTGAACAATTAATGAAATTTCTTTTCCTGCTGATTTGTATTTGAATATTGGTATATTGTGTTTTGGAGTTTTATATTTTTTCTATATAATTAAGTATTCACTATTAAGGAAAATATTATATTGAATTATGAAATTATAAATTTAGGAGGATAATAATAAATAATAAAATATTTTATTTAAGAATTATTTATAATAGTGGCATTTATAAACATTGTAATATAATGTGAAATATGACATTTCTTAGTGTCTTTGTTTTCAAGTAAGTAAATAATGCCATTTTTAATTGCCATCATTTATCTCTTTAAAACATCATTTATACAATATATAAAGTGGCATTTGTCGAGACATTTTGCTTCAAAACGCCATATTATACTTTGTGGCGACAAAATTTATGATGTTTTTAGAAAACGCCACACACGTAAACAATGACGTTGTTAATGGGGCCAAGGCAAAGGTAGGCCAAGGCAAATATAATAACGTTGTTGTGAAGCGATAAAATTAACACTACTTAAATCTATTAACTTCAGTATTGCCAAGTTAATAGTGAACCAACTAGATAGGATTAAGCTAACACTAAGTCATATCCCAACGATTACGGAATTGATTTTCAATATTTGACTCTTATCTTATAAAAATCTATCCTAATGCAATTAAAACTATATGATGATATGCAAAAATATAGAGAAGAATTTGAGAACGAAATAGAAAATTAATAAAAGACTTTGAGACAATTATAATAAAACAGGCTAATTCCATTACTTTCAAAATAGATTCATCATCGGCTATCTAAAGATTATTGTTAAATTAATTATTGTTGTTAATTTACAAATCAATCAATGTAAAGTCTCAATTCGTTTGTTGGCATTTTCACTTTTAATCAAAGTACAATCTCAATTAAAAGTGAGAATTTTTAGATCATCCATAGTAAATTCAACCAAAGTACAGTCTCAATTAAATTTTACTATGCCTAATTATGTCTATTCCTTTGTTTCCTCACCAAATAAAAAACTTAATTAATCAAAGTAAAATATTGACTAATTTTAGTTAAAGTGATTACCTTTAATCAAAGTAAAGTCTCAATTATTAGTAAAAACTTATTTAATCACATGCAAGTTTCTAAATAAAATCAAAGTAAAGTCTTAATTAAATTTAAAAACCCTTTAACTCATGATTAGCATGCATGTATATTTAAAATAATTATTTTCTATTTGATTAAGAAGCAAAGGAAATGGATAAATAAAAACCATAATAATAATCAAAATAACAAATAAATTATTTTAATTTAACCTTAGAATCCATATTGAAATTACAGTGGAACCAACCTTAAAAGCTTAGCCCTCCATGGATTGGATGGAATACATGATAAATGATGAATGAGAGATGTGGTGGATCGTAGCTACCAAAACTAGAGAGTTGCTAAGTGTCCTTCTTTATTCGCTTGGGTCTCTTTATATAGGCCTTGATTGGACTTGAACTTTATCTTTTCTATTGTTGAAATCTTTTATCTTTTGATATAATATCTCTCAAATAATTAATAGATTTTATCAGTTTCTAAAAATATTTGAAAGATTTTCTTTGTTGATAATTTGAGATATACTAAAGATAATTAATTAAAAATATTTGATTAATTATTCATCAACTTAATTTATGTCCAATTTCCAGTTCTACCCCTCTTATTTGACCATTTGACTAGCTTTGACCAAAATTTGTCAAGAGTTGACTACTTTGACAAGGTTTCACCAGTTGACTATGCAATGGCAGATTGACACATGGTAGTTTCTTTCTCTCTCTCTCGTCTCTAGGTTTGTTGGTTCACATTAATTTGCTGGTTTCTAGCGATAGTTGCTGCTGCATTGTGTTAGTGGCGCAGATTGGCACTCATGGTGGTCCTTCTTCAATCTTGGGAGTGATGTATTGTGGTTCTTCATCAATAGAGGTTGAAGACCAGCGAAAACGACGGTGGCTCGAGGGTTTTGTGATAGTGAAAGCATGGTGGTCATTTGTGGTTCTTGTCAGACTCAGGAAAATATAAATAAGTAATAAGTAATTAATTACCAATAATTGTGGGTTAGAAGTACCTCTAAGAGAATTACTTTATCAAGTCATGCAAAAGGAGTAATGGTAGGTCAAGTGGTTGAGAATATTGGGTGATGTAGAGAGGGCATGGGTTCAAGTCCTGTGTATGCCATTGCTGTGGTATGGTGAATTGGCAAGAATCATGCAATGGCTTGCTGGTTGTGCATATATTTTGTTGGATGTGAGAAACCATAAGGGTAGAGTGAGGGTAGTTATGGTGCAGTAAAATACCCAAGTAAATGGCCATTAACCTTAGTTTTTATTAATTTTGTTTTATTATTATTTTTATTTATTTTAATAAGGGAGAAGGGAGTCTAAGTGAGTAATCAGAGGGTCATTGAGTGTGGCAGCAAGGAGAGTGAGAGAGAATAGTGAAATTGTGACCTAGCGAGAGAAATTGAGTGCTGAAAGGGAGTTTCGGAGTGAAGGCAAGGATTGAGGCTTTGGGGACAAAGAAAGATCACTAAGAACACATTTGGAGAAAAGAATCAAGGTAAGGGGAGTTGTCCATACGTGCTTTTACTTTGAGCAATGTGTTCTCTGTTATATTATGGTTTAGGTGCCTCTGCGAAGAATTGCTTAGTGTCTGTAAGACCCAGGAAAATTAAATAGTTATTTAATTAATTATTTAAATAGGACGAGTATTGAGAATATTTAAAGTAATAAATGTGAGGAGCTATGACGTGGAAAAGTGCTAGCTCATGTGGTTGAGAGTACTTTGATTGTGTGAGAGGACTTGGGTTTGAGTCCTATGTGTGCCACTTGGATGTTATTTAATTTATGCATTTTTGTGTAATGATATATTGAATGTGTGGTGTGATGATAAACCCTTAGAATTGTAGGAGTTATCATGAAATAAGAATTGGTTGAATGGTTTGGCCTTGGTTGGATATGTGCATGAGTGTGGGTTCAAACCTTGGTGAGAACTAAATAATTTCTTTTTGTCAAATTTTTCCTTGTGCATGAATGTGGAAAGGTAGAAACCTAGCTGCCAAGGGGGAGGTAACCTAAGTGCTGGAAAACAGAGGGTTGATTAAACATTTGGTGAGCCTTAATATCATTTTTTTTTTATTTAAAATTCGGGTAAGCCACTAAAGGAGCAATTAAGGGAGAGTGATAGTGAGAGAGAAGGTTAAAAGAGGAGAAAATAGCATTGGGGGTTTGTGTTAGTCATAAGCAAAGGTTTTTCCAGAGGATTGGGGCTGATAAGGTAAGGTAGTGAGGCTGAAATCGCAAAGGTTGGAGTGGAAAGCAAAGGCTAGGGAGGTTTTGGTGAAGGGATAAGCATATCAACCCGAATTTAGCAAGGAATCCAGGTAAGGGGAGTTTTTTCGCGTACTACTAAACGTATTCACCCTATTATGTCTTCTATGATCATAAGTGCATGAAATTCTCTGCCTGGTGTGTACTATTTTTGCGTTTTCTGGGTTCTGCCCAGAAACCGCCTGGCGGGCCTGCATGTGCCGCCAGGCGGTTCATCAGTCTGTGTGTGGATTTTGGTTCCTGATGGCTTAAACCGCCTGGCTAGGATGAATATCCGCCAGGCGGCGCGACAGTGTTGCATTTTCTGTTTGGTTTGCGTGTTACGCAGGAGCGTTGGGATTTCTGATTGTGACCTTATGCGTTGAAAGTAGGAGCTGGTTAGAATTGAGGTCTGGCGGTGTTTGAGAATACTCCCTTATAATTTAACATGGATAGGGTTGGATTATTGCTATGGGTGGAATCCGAGTTGAGTTATTAGGGTTCATAGTGTGGACGAGATTGAAGAGATTACGTCAAGGGAAATTGGGACAGTAAATTAGGTGGGATTTATTGGGTAATATTGTCTGTGGAGTATGGCTTGAATTCTGGATAACTTGGCATATCACGAGTACAACAACCTGGAGTTTTTCTAGGTTCTGATCCACCGCCCAGCGGTGCCTAGCTTGCCGTTAGGCGATGACGGGAACAGTGGCATATCTAATGTTGTTTTCGGGTGGTTGTGAGGGAAGAGGCTAAGAGTGATATTGGAACTTAAAGAAGGGCACAGTAAGAAATAATGTACATAGGTAAGTGTGTATGGTAATGGAGAGTGGTTGATGGGGTGATTACGTGACGAGTTCTTGATAGTTGTGTTGAATAAAGGAAGAGAGTTGGACAGCATTAGTTGGTGAATTAGGAATGGAAAGCTTGGAATTCTGCCTAAATGTTGTTAAATATCTTTAATTATTGGTTATAAGTTTTATGTGTTTGGGGACTTGTGAGTTTAAACATAAGTTATGTGATTAGGCGAGATTGTGTGGAATAAGATGCATGGTAGTGCAGCGTGAAATAAGTATAATGAGAGGTGATCTGATAATGTTCCTAAACTGCAGTATTTGATAGTGAATGGTGTGCCTTGTTATTGTAGTGATGATTAACTGTGATAGAGGAGTGAAATAGAGTGTCTAAATGTCTTTAGTTAGGTACATGGGCTATAACTGGGAAGGTATAGGATTGGAGAATTTATAAATCCTGATAAGACAGTTGTGCTGTACATTCTAGGACATGCTGGAATTGCAAAATTAACCATTCTGGGTGCCAAATCAGTAGCAGGAAGTTACTGGTATGGCGCCTGGCGGTCTGCTGATACCGCCAGGCGATAGGAATCACTAGGAAAGACTCCTACACCGCTTGGCGCCTGGCGGCAAGGGAGAGCTCTGCCAGGCGGCGTTGGAGAAACAGTGGTGCTGGAAGAGCGCTGGCGCCTGGCGGTGAGCAGGTACCGCCAGGCGGTCTAGGCCTGTTTCGCCTGGCAGTGCTGGCTGGTGCGCCAGGCGGCCGTGCACCAGGTCACGAGTTGTGTGTGTTGTTTTAACTAACAATGATGCTTTGCTTGGATCGGGAGATGTTGTGCCAGGAGCGGGTAGGTTCATGGATGGTGTTGACATGTGAGGATATGAGTGGGGAGGTTCATATCCAGTTACTCTCACGTGGGGATACGAGCGAGGTAGGTTCGTATGTTCCGTGCTCACGTTGCGAGATGCCACGTGTGGGGAGGTACGGGGGCTGGTGGATCACATGTGTTGGACTACGGGTAGGTAGGTCCGTAGAGTAGGACTACGAGCGGGGAGGTTCGTAGAGGCAGGACCACGAGCGGGCAGGTTCGTGTGAGCATCATGTTCCCGAGACCAAGGCTAACCAATTGTATGATTTGAAGACTAATAAATCTTGGGGTTAAGGTCTTGGCCAAGAATTATATATAATGAATAAGATGGGTATATGATTATCTTGTGTTTTATATGATTGTTATTTTATTTTCTCAGCTCACCCTTTCTATTTGTGTGTGGCGATGATCGTGTAACTCGTTACACGGGAGCAGATGTTGATACAGGTGGTGCTGAGGATGTTCAGATGGCGGAGTGAGGGCTAGAAAGGGATTAGAGCTAGGATTTTCTCTTTCATGTATTACTTTACGTTTTTATTATAAACCAGAATAATGGGAACTTGTAACATTTGACTAATTATCTTATAAGTTTTGGCGCGCGCTTTCATGAAATTAAATTTTCCCGCGTTGGGATTTTTATTGAGGTGGCTATTAATATATTTATTTCTTTTATTATTTATTTTTTTTAATATTCCCTAGGGATGTTACAGTGGCAATGAAGGCCCACCAGGCGATATGAACTAGTTTTGGTGCAATCTGCATTTTCTTGTGTGTTTTTTAGATAGATTTGGATGTTCTACAACTTCTTGTGCTTTTACTTGGTCGTTAAGTGTATAATTAAATGAGAATGTTTCCTTTTGATGGTAATTTGATGATTGGAGGTTTTCATGAACATGAGGGTTTGGAGATGAATGCGAAATGTGTTGAGCAGATTACGAATTTGGTTATTTGGCAAGTGTCTGAATTAATTGAGTATGTATGCATGTTGAAGATTTGATTTAATATGATTTATGTGCAAATAAATGATTGAATCGCATTCTGGGAGGTTTAGGGTTTCAAGCAGGTAAGAGAATTCTGGAATGTCTAGAAAACTGATGTATCATCCGACGGTACATGTGTGCCGCTAGGCGACAGACATTGGCCAACAGCCTAAATTGGTTAGTTGTCTGGGACTATTCTAGCTCAAAAATTAGCCTGATGGCATGATGTACAGATGCCTATATGGGTGTGTTTGATGCATTAGTTAGAGATATAGATTAATATGAAACTTGATTTGGTTTGGGTTATGGAAAGGAAAAGTTTAGAACATGGATTGTTGACATCACTAAACCTCTTGCATGATTTAGGAGGCTAGAAACTTGTTGTTTGGGATTATTTCAATATCATGTATAATCTCTTAATAATATCAAATTAGCTACTAAGGTGCACTTATGTATGGATATGTGATCATGTGGCTTGATAAATCTTGATTTTGAGCGTAGTGCATTAAGAAGAAGGAATATCCTAGATACATATGTGATTTGGATAATTATATGCATGGTTGGACTGTTGTTATACAAATTCACACATTGGAAGGATATATTCTTAGTTATCTGAAGTGGTGTCACAATTCCAAAGGTGAATGCATTAATGCTTATATTTGATTAGTGGTTAGGATTTGTGATGATGCAATTTGAGGTATGTTGAATTGTAATAACGCGTAATTGGTATTCTGGATGTTTGACTATGATGTTTGATGTGTTGGAAATCATTCTGCAATGCTTAAACCAATAGAATCCGCTCTACTAGTGTACCGCCAAGCGATAGATACAAAACAGTGAGTCTTTGGAGCGCGTAGCGCCTAGTGGTGAGGATTGATCCTGATGTAGCTTTAAGCACGAAATTGGAGGGAAGAGAGGCCATGGTTGCAACGAAAATGGAGCTGGAATGAAGGAGTACAAGTTTGGAGGCTATGGATGCAAGGAAGGTGAAATGGAGAGGAAACCTAGAAGAGAGATCTATTCGTCCGGGTAAATAAATATTTATTTTCAAAAAAATATATAACAAATAAAATAAAGTTTTTTAGTTAATGGAAAATAAAAAAAAATGTGAAACAAAATTTTCTTCAAAGATTTTCAAACTTTAATTTTAGAAAAAAAAAAGAAAGAAAAAAAGAGAGATGAAAAAAAAGGAAAAAAAAGGAAGAGCCTAATTTGTTATCACACACCTCTTCATGAGCCCAACAACGCAACATATCTTCTACCTTTGTTCTAATAGAGAAATTAGTGATATGATTCTAATAATTAAAAATAATATCTCTTCATATAATTAGGATTGATTTTTGTGCTTTGATTTGTTAACGGTTAGAATCAATATTACTGATCTTGATTGATTTTGTGCTCTGATTTGCTATGATTTGATCTCTATAATGTGCTGTTATCATGACCAATTCCTTCCTTATATTGTTCATTACAATTAAGGTTGAGATTGCATTGATATTGCAAGGTGTGAGTATAAATACGCACTCTGTGAGGACTAGAAAAAGGATATTCTCTACACTTCTCTAATTCTTTTCCCATCACCACTCCCACATACACACCTCCTCTTTCATCTCTCTTTGAAAAAAACATATTAAAGGAGGTAAAAAAAACAAAAGAGAAGAAGATTCTCTATACTTTCTTTCTCTCTCATTACCACCTACAAACACGCATCTCATTTTTATCTCTGTTGAAAAAAACACAAAAATGTTATAAAAGGAGGCAAGAAAATAGAAAAGACAGAAGGTACGTCATTGTTAGTTTCATTTGATTTTGATTTTTTTTTAATTTTCATTATTTTGTTTAAATCATAAAAAAAAATTCTATTTCTTTGGTGTGTGCTCGACCGCTCGCGTTGCATGACACTCATTTTAGACTTTCGTTTTTTTTTTCTAAAAATATATACTAATCTAAGAATATAAAAAATAGTTTTCTTTGTTTACTTTTTAATATCTATCTAGTTGCTCACGTCGGTCGGGTGACATCCACATCTACTTTTAAATAACTTTAAAAAAGAATATGAAAACTTATAAAAGATAAAAAAAATTAAAGATTTAAAAAAAGAATTTATTTTCATTGTCGGTCCAGCCGCGCGCGTCACATGACACCAATAATAAAGTAATACTAAAAATTTGAATGAAAAAGTTTTCAAAATTATAAAAAAAAATTAAATCATTTTTCAAATATTTTTCGAAATAGCTTTTTCATAAAGAACTACGTAACCCTGATTCTCCATTCACATGGAGATATGGAGGAGCGAGGATTAATCCTCGTCGGGCCCAAAAAACCAAAAAATTATTTTTGTTTCTTTTGTACATCTTTTTATTGTTACTTTATGGAAAAATTAAATATTTTGAAAATCACATAACTTTTGCACATTTAGTTAAAGGTACCGTCATAGGACGGGCATTGTGGGGTCCAAAATTTGATTTTTTAGCAAACCTTATCTTATCTTTTTGTTTTTCTATAGTTTTCCAAAATAACCTATGGTGGCGACTCCAAACTCTATTTTTTTTAAATTTTATTTTTTGTTCGTCGTCCCGACGCGATTTTGGTTGCGACAGATGGCAAGTCCACTAGGGATGCTAGAGAGTCAGACCATTTATTCGGATGTACAAAATTGATGTGGTTTTTCTTCATATTTTTTCTTTCTCATTTTTTTGTTGGGTATGTGTATTTTTATCTTTTTTATATTTAGAATAATTGTATGTGTATATTCTTCTTTATTTTGGTATTTGGAATAATTGTCAGGTGTGGGTTTGGGTATACATTGTGTTCTCCCTTCACACAAACACATTTCATTCATTACATGAGTGAGGCCCTATACCCGGATCTGACTTGCTTAGAATTAGAGGGGATTGTGTATGTACTTTCCAAGTGGTCATTGTGAGAACCCCAACTAGAGTTTGTTTGCTTCATTGGTACTCACACTTCTTGTTGTTTACCAACCGTCGTGGGAAATGCGATGAAGTGGGCCATAGCTCTAATGACCTTGATATTTAGGTATTAGGTAACTATCCTTGTGAGCACATATACTTTCCCTTAGAACTTTAAGCATCAAACCCATGTCAAATAAAGACACTAAAGGGAGACTATTTGTGTCCTTTACCCTCACCTTTCCTTGTAGATAATAATAAATTCATCACAATCACACCATTATTAAAAAAAAAGAAAAAATGCCTTTTAAAGCATAATAAGCATGCATCAGCATAAATTTTAGAAAAATAAACAAAACAAAATTGCACTACAACAAGTTCAAATTGTTTCCCACTTTCTTTATCATCAAATTCTTGGAATCTTTCTCATGGAAAAACAGAAAATGATAAAATATTTTTTGGTCAAACTAGTGGATTTAATAAAGAAATAATTTTTTTTTTTGTTATCATGTCTTTTGAAGCATCATCTAATCTTACATGTATGAAATTGCTCAAATCCATCTCCCTTTCCATCTTTCTTCCATCATAAACTTTGTTTTAATTTCCATGGAGGATCATCATAAAGGGGACACACACCTTAAAATGATTTCAAGAAACTCTCCGAACATAAAAAAAAAACAAAAAAGGAAGAAAAGTCCGCTAGACTAAAAACTATGAAGGACAATCTAGGCAAACATAAGACAAAAGAAAAGTGAAAGAAATAGAACAAAACAAGGGGCATCCTATCATATGAAATCAATTCTATTTCTCTGAATTAAAGTTTTTGTTGAGAAAAACAACCATGATTTGAAATGATGATGGCCATTTTTCTTTATCCCAAAGAAAATAATTATCCTTTGCTACCCAATTTGAGCCTTCTAAAAACTTTTCTTTCAAATTACCCTAAACAAGGGTCACCCTCACACTAAAGGTTGACATAATATTGCATTTGTTTCATCCGAATGGTAGTTCACCAATAAAAAAATATATAAAAAAAAGAAAAAAGAAATGGTTATATCAAGAAAGGAAAATAAAAAGAGAAGCAAAAGGTGAACAAGAAGAAGTCAAACAAATTTTGAAAGAAATATTATTCAAAGATCCTTGTTTGAAACAACCCTCACATCACTTGTTTGGGCCTTTACTATCATTTACATCCATACCTCTAGCCTTGGCCACGATACAAGCATAATAAAGTTCACACAAATCAAAGATTGGTTGTTATCTTTCGAAGGTTTTAATTTAGAGGAAAATTTTTATTTGCTAATAGGTTTGTTCTAAAAAAAATTAAAAAAAGATTAAAAAAGTGTGTTCAGAGATTTTCTTTTAAACACTTGGGCAGATTATGTTTGATTGACATGTTTTCAAAGGTCCAAAATCAGCACGGGCAATCAAGCAATCTGGGTAAATTTGGGTTGTCCCTTTCAATTCATTCTTCATGAAATTCCATTTTGCTCATACAGTATCATCTGCTCTAAGCCTAAACTTTGACCAACCTTAACATAGTTCATCTTTGTCAATCCCAAACCCAAACTGAGGCAGTCACTTTGTTTGTGATTCATATATTCCCATCATTCATTTTGAATATGGGCATTTATTTATATTGAAGATTGTGATCACATTAGGGGCAACTTGTGAAGACTCCGTCATTTTTCAATATCCTTAATTGGGAAAAGTCAAACATGCTTTTGCACCCTAAGACCATCCTAGGATCTCACACTAAGGGCAAATTCTTGAAGTCCCCATCATTTCCTTCATACCATCAATAACTATGGAAAATTTAAACACATTTTGTGCCCTAAGACCAATTCAAATTGGGGAAACTCCCTAGTTAATCTTCATCACCTCATCCAAACCTTTTCAAGCCCTTGGCAATTTCATGGATGTCGTTCAAATAGTGTTTCAAAAGAAATGATTAAAAAAAGTGTTTGTAAAAAAAAGTAAAAAATATCAAAGTAGAATGATTCCATGAATTCAAAATAACAATGAAATGGGGAACAATTCGAATTTGTTTTAAAAAAAATGCAAAAGAAAATTCATACATAAGGTAATTCATACATCATACCAAGTCATGCATACATGAGTCATTCATCTTTTTGAATAAAATAGTTTTCACCTTTCCAATCAAAACCCTCTTCATTCATATGAATGGTTATTGAATCCTTCGTTTTGAAAGGAAGAAAATTAAAAAAATATACAATTTGGTTTCAATGATGTTTCTTAAATTTTAGTCCTTTTCATTCATATGAATGACCAATATACCCTAAGCCCAATTTTCACTAGCCCCCAAGTCCAATTCCCACACTAGTTCCTAAGCCCAGGTTTCACACTAACCTCAAGCCTAGTTTCCACACTGGCCCCAAGCCTAGTTTTCACATTGGCCCCTAAATCCAGTTTTGTCTAGCCTCACAGTTTTTTTTTTCTAGCCTCTAAGCCTAGTTTTCCTTGCTCTCAAATTAAAATAAAGGAAAAATGAAAAATGAAAAAAAGCAAATTCCACCCATGCATCCACGCATCCATTTATGCATCATCATAACATGTCATGCATCATCAAATCATCCATCATACTCGACAAAATCATTGAAAATCATTTAAAAAAAAGTCAACAATGTTTTTTTTTTGTTTAAGTCTGAAAAACGTTAGGCATTCATGTGGTGTTTGTTAACACTTCAAAAGCAAAATTCAGGTTCTCTTCTTATACATCAAGACCCTCTACAAGGCAATGGTCATTAATTTCCTAATGTTCACATCAAGACCCTCTTCGAGGCAATGGTCATTGATTTCCTGTGTCACATCAAAACCCTCTACAAAGCATTGGTCATGCTTTTTCTCAACATCGAGACCCTCTATGAGGCAATGGTTATCGATCTCTTTACATCATGACCCTCTGTAAGACAATGGTCATTGATTTCTTATGTCAAATCGAGGCCCTTTGCGAGGCAATGGTCATTGATTTCTTATCTCATATCGAGGAGCTCTGCGAGGCAACGGTCATCGATCCTTTACATCAAGACCCACTGCGAGGCAATGGTCATTGATTTCTTATGTCACATCGAGGCCCTCTGCGGGGCAATGTTCATCGATCTCCTTACATCAAGACCATCTACGAGGGAATGGTCATTGATTTCTTATCTCACATCGAGGCCCTCTACGAGGCAATGGTCATTGATCTCTTTACATCAAGACCCTCTACGAGGCAATGGTCATTGATTTCTTATGTCACATCGAGACCCTCTACGAGGCAATAGTCATCGATCTCCTTACATCAAGACCCTTTGCGAGGCAATGGTCATTGATTTCTTATGTCACATCGTGACCCTAATGGTCATCAAATCTTTTGAATAGACCCTCTCCACAGGAGTGGGCTAATTTTGTTTTTTCAAAAAGGTAAAAAAAAGAAAGAACAAAAAGAATATGGTTTTTTGGATCGGGACCCTCTACATGGTAATGGTCGCTGAATCCTTAAGATATACACTCTCTCCTCAAGATGAACCAATTTTTTTTTTAAAAAAGTAAAAAAAATGTTGTGTCGAATTAGGACCACTTGGTAATGGTGACCTAGTTCTTTTCTTTCACATACATACAATCTCCTACGGAATGATCAAGTTTGTTTTCAAATTTGTCTTCTTTTGAAACCCAAACGAAATTAGTGTTTTTATCTTTACTTATCTTTTATTACGATAATATGAAAAAGTCAAATTTTCATATTATCTAGTAAAATCTCAGTAAAAAGGGGCAGTTGTCAACACCCAATTTCGTCTGGGTAAATAAATATTTATTTTCAAAAAAAATATAAAAAATAAAATAAAATAAAGTTTTTTAGTTAATGGAAAATAAAAAAATGTGAAATAAAATTTTCTTCAATTAAGGCTTATATTGCTCATTAAAATTAAGGCTGAGATTGTATTGATATTGCAAGGTGTGAGTATAAATATGCACTCTGTGAGGACTAGAAAAAGGATATTCTCTACACTTCTCTAATTGTTTTCCCATCACCACTCCCACATACACACCTCCTCTTTCATCTCTCTTTAAAAAAAACATATTGAAGGAGGTAAAAAAAGAAGATTATCTATACTGTCTTTCTCTCTCATTACCACCCATACACACGCATCTCATTTTTATCTCCCTTGGAAAAAACAAAAAAATATTATAAAAGGAGGCAAGAAAAAAGAAAAGATAGAAGATACGTCATTGTTAGTTTCTTTTTCTTTTGATTTTTTTTTAATTTTCATTATTTTGTTTAAATTATAAAAAAAAATTCTATTTCTTTGGTGTGCTCGACCACTCTCGTTGCATGACACCCATTTTAGACTTTCATTTTTTTTCTAAAAAATATATACTAGTCTAAGAATAAAAAAATTAGCTTTCTTTGTTTACTTTTTAATATCTATCTGGCTGCTCACGTCGCGTGACATCCACATCCACTTTTAAATAAATTTAAAAAAAAATATGAAAAATTATAAAATATTAAAAAGATAAAAAAAATTTAAAGATTTAAAAACATAATTTATTTTCATTGTTGGTCTGGTCACTTCCGTCACATGACACCAATAATAAAATAATACTAAAAATTTGAATGAAAAAGTTTTCAAAATTATAAAAAAATATTAAATTATTTTTCAAATATTTTTCCAAATAGCTTTTTCATAAAGAACTACGTAACACACTGATTCTCCATTCACATCGAGATACGTAGGAGCGAGGATTAATCCTCGTCGGGCCCAAAAAACCAAAAAATTATTTTTGTTTCTTTTGTACATCCTTTTATTGTACTTTTGGGGAAAATTAAATATTTTGAAAATCATATAACTTTTTCACATTTAATTAAAGGTACCGTTATAGGACGGCGTTGTGGGGGTGCTAATACCTTCCCCGTGCGTAACCAACTCTCGGGCCCAAAATCTGGTTTTTTAGCAGACCTTATCTTATCTTTTTGTTTTTTTTTTAAGTTTTCCAAAATAAACAATGGTGGCGACTCCAAACTCTATATGTTTTCAAATCTTATTTTTGGTTCATCATCCCGTCGCGATTTTGGTTGCGACACTAGAGAAGGATGCTAGAGGAGTTCTTGGTAGAAACTAGTCTAACAAAGTGACTCTAGAGGCAATGGGTGGAGTACTCTCAACACTTAGTCTATTACCAATCCAAGGTAACCAAATACAAGAGTAGAATGACCCCATTTATAGGAATCATGGCTGGCCAAATGAAATGAAAATGTATCATGAAATGAAATAGAGATGTAGCTTGGAGAAGAAGCACAAATGTAGGTCGTGTGATGCAAAGGAGGAAAGGATCTAATGCAATCTAGCAAATTCACACTCTCCTTGCATATACCAAGCAGCCAAAGGCGCACCAAGCCTTGCTCCCCAAGCACCTCTCGGCCAAAGGCCTTTAATTGGGCTTGCATTAGCCCAATTTTGAAACTAAACACAAAGTACTTTAGTACTTTTATTCTAGAACATGGCCTAACATGTGGGCCAAAATATAAAAGTTATTCTAATGCTCCAATCATGTGTGATGTCATATTTTGATGTCTTCTTTGATTGGGCTTGGATCTTTAGGAGCTTGTGGACCTTGCCGTGGGCCTATGGTGTCCTCATCATCTCCCCCCCCTTGGAGAGGATTTGTCCTCAAATCTAAAGGTGTATCATTATCCATAGTACCTACAAAACGAATCAAATCAGTAATGTTGAATGAAGAATGAACACCATATTCAGCAAGAAGATCCAATTGGTATGCATTATCATTGATCTTTTTGATTATTTTCAATGGACCATCACCACGGGGACTAAGTTTGGACTTGCGCAAATGTGAAAATCTCTCTTTACGTAAATGCAACCAAACTAAGTCACCTTCTTGAAATGTCCGAACTCTCTTGCCTTTATTTTTATATGAGGCCACTTTGTCAACTTGAGTTTGAATTTGGTTTCGGACCTTCTCATGTAATTCCTTAATAAACTTAGATTTGGATACCCCTTCTTTATGAACAAAGTCAAAAGAAGTAGGAAGAGGTATCAAATCCAAAGGTGTGAGAGGGTTAAAACAATATACAACCTCAAAAGGAGAGAGTTTAGTGGTGCTATGGACCCAACAATTATATGGAAATTCTATATGGGGAAGGTACTCATCCTAAGATTTATGATTCCCTCTAACCACAACCCTTAACAAAGTGGACAAGGATCTATTGACTACTTCCATTTGCCTATCAATTTGTGGGTGACAAGTAGTAGAAAAAGATAACTTGGTTCCTAGCCTAGACCACAAGGTCTTCCAAAAATGGCTAAGGAATTTCGTATCCTTATCAGACACAATTGTTTTGGGTAAGCCATGAAGACAAACCACTTCTTTGAAAAATAGCTTTGCTATATTGCTAGCATCATCCAACTTGCGACATGGTATAAAATGTGCCATTTTGGAAAAACGGTCCACTACCACAAAGATGGAATCAACACCCCTAGAAATCCTTGGAAGCCCTAGGACAAAGTCCATGCTTATGTCCTCCCAAGGGGTGAAAGCAATTGGCAAAGGAGTATATAAACCTACAGGCATTGCACTAGACTTAGCATGTAAATAAGTAAGACAACTAGCATAATATCTTTGGATTTCCTTCCTCATATGGGGCCAACAAATTTTTTTCTTTAAGCATTGCTAATGTTTTAGCTTGACTAGAAGTTTCCTATGTGAACCAAGAGGGATACAAAGACGGCCTTCCTTAAAAAGATACCCACTTGACACATAAAAACCTCCTTGGGACTGGGTTTGACAAACATCATAAATAGAAGCAAAGTATGGATCTTGAAGATACAATTCACAAATGTTTTCAAATCCAAGAATTTGAGAACCCAAGGTGGCTAGAAGAGTGTATCTTCTTGAAAGTGCATCAACCACTACATTGGATTTTCCTTTCTTGTACTTAATTACATATGGGAATTGTTCTAAAAACTCCATCCATTTGGCACGCCTTTTATTTAGTTTGTGCTGGCTCTTCAAATACTTGAGAGATTCATGATCATTGTGAATAATGAACTCTTTGGAAACAAGATAATGCTCCCAAGTATGAAGTGCATGCACAAGGGCATATAACTCTTTGTCATAGGTAGGGTAATTACGAGAAGGCTCATTAGTTTTTCACTGAAATATGCAATTGGATGACCTTCTTGTAATAAAATCGTGCCTATACCAACTCCCGAGGCATCACATTCAAGCTCAAATGTTTTGTCAAAATTTGGTAGAGCAAAAGTGGGTGCTTGGGTGAGTTTTTCCTTAATCTCATCAAAGGCAGCTTGTTGTTGTTCACCCCACACAAAAGGTATATGATGAAGGATTATCTTGTTCCTTTTTAAGATTATTGAACATGGTGTGAGTTGATTAAGAAAGCTAAGTGAAATCCCCACTGGACATTAAGATAGCAAGCTATCTAGATGTGAAGGTTCCTTTCACAAAGCTCAAGAGAAGAAGATGATGGATTGATTAAAGGAAGAAGAAAGCATAAAATGGAAAGGGAAGAAATGGTAAAAAATGTGAGAAGCACGCCACTACAAGGCTAGGCTAGAAGCCATGACAACCTTGAAGATGAGTGGATGTGTGCCGCCACTTGCTATGCAAGATAAGGCTTAAAAGTATTCACTCCCAAGGGAGGAAACTCTCACAAATGGTTGAGACACAAGAGTGTTTTACTTCAAAATGTTCAACCCTTTTACATGTCTAGGAGCACCCCTTATATAGAAGAGTTTAGGGGCCTCTAAGCAAATAAAAGATACCTAAGGATGTCTCTACAAAAACCTAACCCTAGCTTCT